>Ga0129310_1000030_pt1 | contig 209587 bp, 121 predicted proteins | sample Go1ome_2_FD_94433 | JGI IMG/M metagenome (GOLD analysis project Ga0129310, IMG submission 94433) | Western lowland gorrila individual fecal microbial communities from Wisconsin, USA - Go1022A metagenome | ecosystem: Host-associated > Mammals > Digestive system > Large intestine > Fecal...
ACATTGTGTTACTCACTCAAATAGAACGCTGCAACTGAATATCGGAAGACTCTGATAATGAAAAGATAACGCTTGATATTCCGCCAATAAAAAAAGGCTCAATTCGGATACCAAGCGGATCACCAAAGAATCAAGCAGTTATCTAATTTAGATAGCTGCTTTTTTCATTTAGAACACTATATTTTGCTACATTTATGTAAGCCAGTGTGTAAAACGACAGGCCCACCAGCAACAACCGGTCAAACAGACCAACCATACTGTTCTATTTCTCCCTTTTAAGCATAAATAATACCGATGACTTGCTCATTCCTAGAATAATAAATACCTTTGCAACCCTAATTTTAAAAAGCAATGAAATTTGATATCAAAAGACATATTTATCTTACACTCTTATTCATCTTATCCTTCACTACAGGAACGGCGAATCCACAAGAAGCAGACAGCATCCGTATAACGGTAACAGATACGATACCTACCTATACCAGTGACTCCGCAGTCATCAGCTTCCTGAAAGATGCCGGCATTCCCATCACCCGGAACAGTAAACTGAAATTATTGAAAAGTGGCCGCGCCAAATTCATCGACCTCTTTGAGGAAATACGAAAGGCGAAACATCATATTCATCTGGAATACTTCAACTTCCGTAATGACTCCATAGCCAATGCACTATTTGACTTATTGGGCGAGAAAGTGAAAGAAGGAGTGGAAGTCAGAGCGCTGTTCGACGCTTTCGGCAACCTGTCGAACAACAGACCGCTGAAAAAAGAGCATCTGAAAGCCATCCGAGCCAAAGGCATAGAGATTGTCAAGTTTGACCCTTTTAAATTCCCCTACATCAATCACGCCCTACACAGAGATCATCGCAAGATTGTAGTCATAGACGGAAAGGTGGGATATACCGGCGGCATGAACATAGCCAACTATTATATCAAAGGCCTGCCGGAAATAGGCGACTGGCGAGACATGCATATCCGCATAGAAGGGGAGGCTGTAAATGAGTTGCAGGACATCTTCTTGACCATGTGGAACAAAAGCACCAAACAACATGTAAGCGGAGACAAATACTATCCCTTACGAAACGATTCCACTTTCAAAGGAGACAAGAAAGTAGCGATAGTGGACCGTGTTCCCAGAAAAGCTCCCAAACTGATGCGACAAGTGTACATCAAGTCCATTGATGCCGCACAGGACAAGGTACAGATAGTGAACCCGTACTTCACCCCCACCTCCAGCGTCAAGAAAGCCATTAAACGCGCCTTGAAACGAGGTGTGGAAGTAGAGATCATGATACCGGGTAAATCGGACATTCCCTTCACCCCTGACGCCGCTTTCTATACTGCGAACAAATTGCGCAAGAAAGGAGCGGAGATTTACGTGTACAACGGAGGGTTCCATCACTCCAAAATCATGATGGTGGACAGCCTGTTCTGCACCGTGGGAAGCACCAATCTGAACAGCCGCAGCCTGCGCTACGACTACGAGGTGAACGCCTTTATCTTTGACAAGGCAACCACCCACGAACTGAGTACCATGTTCGAACACGACAAACTGGACAGTACCCTCCTCACCAAAGAAGAATACAAAAAACGCTCCGGTTGGAAGCGCTTTGTAGGTTGGTTTGCCAATCTGTTCACACCGTTCCTTTAACCCGAGGAACGGCGTAATTGCTCAATTCCAAATATCCGTATCCCATTCCGGAGTCCAACCGGTGACTGTTCCCTGTTAGTCCGGCTTCTACTTCTGGAGGCATCCATTTACACGTACGTACGTGTAAATGGGGTTCGCATTTTGCCGTTTCATAACTGGAATTTGAAGCGGATTCTACAAGCAGAGTGTTCTTTCTTCCATCTATTTCACCTTATTATAAGGTGAAGATAAAATAAATCCCTTTTTCATCCCCTCAAACTACGATATTTTTCTTATTTTTGCCCAAATATGTAATTCCGCCCGATAAGGCACAAGAGAACGAGATAGAACGATGAGAGTAGTTGATTTAATAAAAAGTACGGATAAGACGGCTTTTTCTTTTGAAATCCTCCCTCCGCTGAAAGGAACGGGTATTGAAAAACTATATAAGACGGTTGATACGTTACGCGAATTCGACCCTAAATATATCAATATCACCACCCACCGCAGCGAATATGTATACAAAGACCTGGGCAACGGGCTGTTCCAACGCACACGCCAGCGCCGCCGCCCGGGAACGGTTGCTGTTGCCGCCGCTCTGCAAAACAAATACAATATAACAACAGTGCCGCATATCCTGTGCAGCGGCTTTTCCCGCGAAGATACGGAATATGTATTGCTGGATCTCCAGTTTCTGGGTATCACCGACTTGTTGGTGCTGCGCGGTGACAAGGCAAAGCATGAATCGGCCTTTGTTCCCGAAACCAATGGTTATAACCATGCCATAGAACTGGAATCACAGATCAACGATTTCAATAAAGGCGTGTTTGTGGACGGTTCACCCATCAAGATAACAGGAACTCCTTTCAGTTATGGAGTAGCCTGCTATCCCGAGAAACACGAGGAATCGCCCAACATGGAGCAAGATATTTATTGGCTGAAAAAGAAGATAGAAGCGGGAGCCGAATATGCTGTAACACAGATGTTCTATGACAACCGCAAATACTTCGAGTTTGTAGAAAGAGTAAGGAAAGAAGGTATCAATGTACCGATCATCCCCGGCATCAAACCTTTCCGCAAACTATCCCAGCTAAGTATGATACCCAAGACATTCAAGATAGACCTGCCACAAGAACTGGCAGTCGAAGCAATGAAATGTCAAACCGATGAAGAGGCCGCAGCCCTTGGCATAGAATGGTGCATACACCAGTGCAGAGAACTGATAGGTTATGGTGTCCCCAGCATCCATTTCTATACCGTAAGTGCTGTGAACAGTGTGAAAGAAGTAGCGAAAGCGATTTATTAGTGGTGAGTAACTAGTGATTAGAAAGAATGTTTTTTAAAGATGTAATAGGACAAGAAGAAGCAAAGGAACGGCTCATTGCCGAAGTAAAGGAAGGGAGAATCCCTCATGCCCAACTGATTTGCGGTCCCGAAGGTACAGGAAAGTTACCTTTGGCAATAGCATACGCCCGTTATATTTGCTGTGAGAACCGTGGCGGGCACGATGCATGCGGAGTATGCCCCTCTTGTGTGAAATTCAACAAACTGATACACCCTGATTTGCATTTCGCCTTTCCCGTGATCAAGAAAAAAGCCGGAAAGGACACGGTATGCGATGATTTCATAGCAGACTGGCGCAACTTTGTTCTGCAAAACCACTATTTCAATCTGAACCATTGGCTGAAAGAAATGGGAGCAGAAAACCAACAGGCGCAAATCTTCGTGAAAGAGAGTGACGAGATTGTACGAAAACTCAGCTTGAAATCCAGTCAGGGCGGTCATAAAATCATGATCATCTGGCTTCCCGAAAAAATGAACATGGAATGCAGTAACAAACTGCTGAAGTTATTGGAAGAACCTCCCGCCATGACTGTTTTCTTATTAGTATCCGAAGAGCCTGATGCCATCCTGCAAACCATCCAGAGCCGTACCCAACGATTTAACATTCATGGTATCGAAGAACCTGAGATTTCAAAAGTACTGCAAACCAAATACGGATTGCAACCGGAAGACGCCGACGATATAGCGCACCGCTCGGAAGGCAATTTCCTGAAAGCACTGGAAACCATACACCTGAGCGAGGAGAACAAATTGTTTTTTGAACTCTTCATAAGCCTGATGCGCCTCTCCTACCAACGGAAGATACGCGAGATGAAACAATGGAGCGATGCGGTAGCCTCCATGGGGCGTGAGCGTCAGAAGAATTTTCTGGCCTACTGCCAACGCATGATACGCGAAAACTTCATATACAACTTTCATCAACGTGATTTAGTGTATATGAATCCCGAGGAACAAAATTTTTCCACCCGTTTCGCACCGTTTGTCAACGAGCGAAATGTGATGGGCATAATGGACGAACTAAGTGAAGCACAACTACATATAGGACAGAATGTGAACCCCAAAATGGTGTTCTTTGATTTCTCTTTGAAGATGATTGTGCTATTGAAAAATTAAAAGTTGAGAATTGGAGATCAGGAAACAATAGCATTGCATGGCATTTATTTCTTAGTTCTCAATTCTCAATTCCCAATTAAAACAGAATTATGGATAATGAATTCAAATTAAAGGACGGAAGTGGCTGTTTGTGTTGCAAAGGCTGCGGACGACAGGATAAGCAGCTGAACACATACGACTGGCTGGCTGATATCCCCGGAAACACCGAGGAACAGGAAATGGTCGAAGTTCAATTCAAGAATACCCGCAAGGGGTATTACAAGAACAGCAACAAACTGAAGCTGGAAAAAGGAGATATAGTAGCTGTAGAAGCAAGTCCCGGACACGATATCGGTACGGTAACCCTGACGGGAAGACTGGTGCCTTTACAAATGCGCAAGGCAAACATCAAGCCCGATGCTGAAATCAAACGTATCTACCGCAAGGCTAAACCAGTGGATATGGAAAAATACGAAGAGGCTAAAGCCAAGGAACATGATACCATGATCCGCTCCCGTCAAATAGCCAAAAATCTGAATCTGGACATGAAGATCGGTGACGTGGAATATCAAGGAGACGGCAACAAAGCTATCTTTTATTACATTGCGGACGAACGCGTGGACTTCCGCCAACTGATCAAGGTACTGGCTGAAGCTTTCCGCGTACGTATCGAGATGAAACAAATCGGTGCCCGCCAGGAAGCCGGACGCATTGGCGGCATCGGACCCTGCGGCCGTGAATTGTGCTGCGCTACCTGGATGACCAATTTTGTGTCCGTATCTACCAGCGCAGCCCGTTATCAAGATATTTCCCTGAATCCACAGAAGTTAGCCGGGCAATGCGCCAAACTGAAATGCTGTCTCAACTATGAGGTGGATGCTTATGTAGAGTCCCAGAAACGCCTGCCTAGCAAAGAAATGACTTTGGAAACTGTAGATGGGACTTTCTATTTCTTCAAAGCGGACATTCTGAAGGGAACCATCATGTATTCTACTGACAAAAACTTCATAGCCAATGCTGTAACCATCACCGCACGCCGTGCATTTGAAATTATCAATATGAACCGACGTGGCGAGAAACCGGAAAGCCTGACCGAATCCGTGAAAAAGAACGAACCTCAGAAACCTGTCGATTTGGTGGAACAGGAAAGCTTAACCCGGTTCGACAAACGAAAAGGCAACAACAGCAACCGAAAGAAAAAGCGCAAACCGGAAAACAACGGCAATAACGGTACCAACGGAGAAGGTACCCCTAACGAGAACAAACGTCCACAACCATCCAGAGAGAACCGGCTGCAACAGCCAAAAGAGAACCGGCCACCCAGAGAAGGGCGTCCCAAGCAACCCAGAGACCCCAAAGAACCTAGGGAACCTAGAGAAAACAGGACTCAACAACCACGCGAGGAGAACGGAAACCACCCTAAAGAAGAAAACCGTAAGCGGGAAAACCGCGGTCGGGAAGAACGCAACCGGGAAAATAAGGAAGACGGAAACCGGAACCGCAACAGACGCCGTCCCAACAACGGCAACAATGAAGGAGGCGGTGAAAACCGGAACGACGGAGGCGGAAAGGAAAACAACAATAACAACAACGGAAACAAGAGCCAAACTCCGAATGAAAAGCCACAAACTCCTGCATCAACTAAAGAATAAACTGACATGGCTGCCAATCCTAATATTGGCAGCCTGTCAAAACAATACAGTCTATCACTCTTATGAACCCGTGTCCCTTGACGGATGGAGTAAAAGTGATACGCTTGTCTATACCTTGCCCAATTCGATCCCTGCCGGAAATTACGAAGTGGAAATCGGCATACGCCATCAAGAATCTTACCCTTACAGAGATCTCTGGTTAGAAATCGGCCATAACACACAAGATTCCTTGGTTTATGTCACAGATACTTTGCAACTCTTTCTTGCCGATGAAGCCGGAAACAAAACAGGAGACGGCCCTTGCGGACTATATCAATGCGGCCTGCCTTATAAGGCATCCCTTCCCATCCGCGCGGAAGGAAACACACGTGCTTTCCGCATCGTTCACATCATGACGGACAATCCGTTAACAGGAATCAGTGATGTAGGTATCCGGTTGCGAAGGTTGGAAAGCCCGATGAACTAATGTTTCCCCCGTCCTGCATCAATGCGCAGAAATACAAAAAGCAAGATTGTAAATCCCCACAAGGAAGACCCCCCATAACTAAAAAAAGGCAATGGTATGCCGATAACGGGAGTCAGCCCCAACACCATACCTATATTAATAAACAGATGGAATAAGAAGATGCTCAGCACCGAATATCCATAAACACGGGCAAAACGGGTATGCTGGCGCTCCGACACCACAATAAGACGTAAAATCAGTCCGGTGAAAAGAAGCAAAACAACAGCCGAGCCTATAAACCCTTCTTCTTCTCCTACCGTACAGAAGATAAAGTCCGTATCCTGTTCGGGTACATACTTCAGCTTGGTCTGCGTACCATTCAAAAATCCTTTTCCCCATAAGCCTCCCGAACCAATGGCAATCTTACTCTGATTCACATTATATCCTGCTCCGGCCAAGTCCTCCTCCATGCCCAGCACCACCTTGATACGTATCTGCTGATGCGGCTCCAGCACATGATTGAAAACATAATCAGCAGAAAAGAGAAACCCCATCGATCCTATCGCGAACAGAGCGATATAAAAATAATTGCGCATACGTTCACGCATGGAAAGGAAGATCAAGTAGAACAATAAAGCTACACACAACCCATATTGAAACCAGGTAACATCAAAAGGGATGACATAATACGAGAATAATAAAGCCAGCAAGGTACCACCGACGCCAATCCCCAGAATATACCACACTACCGATGCTTTCTTACAATAACTATTCACCAGCAAGGCAGAAAGAATGACGATCAACAACAATACGGAAAATTCACCGATAGAAGTACAGTCATCCGCCATCAGTTCATTGTCAAAACGGATTCCAACTACAAAATAAACCACAGCACAAATTCCCGCAAACAAAATAGAACCCGGCATCCCCTCCCTGTAAAACATAAAAAAGAAAGCCAGATAAACCAGCGCCGACCCCGTTTCCCGTTGTAAGATAATAAGCAGCATAGGCAGCAACACCATCCCTACTATAGGCAATGAATACTTCAACTTGCTCATGGTAAACCCATAGACATTCATGAATTTAGCCAAAGCCAGCGCTGTAGCAAATTTAGCGAACTCCGCCGGTTGTAAACTTACAGGCCCGAATTTTATCCACGAATAAGAGCCCTTGGTATCCTCTGCCAGAAAAGGTGTTACCAGCAGCAACAGCAGCATAGCCCCGTACAGAATGTAGGCAAACATATCATATAGTTTATCCTCCAACATCATCAGGATAAATCCAAGCCCCAACGAGCAACAGATCCATACAAACTGTCTTCCCGCACGGGTATCGAAACTGAAGAAATCAATTTCGCCATAATCATAGCTGGCTCCACATACGCTGAACCATCCAAAGATAACCAACATCAGATAAATGCAGATGGTCATCCAGTCCACTGATTTCCATATACTATCGTTCGTGTATGCCATAATCTATTCGTCTGCTTTGTATTTCAGCCGCTTTCGCCTCACTCTCCGGTGAAAGCTCGCCCTTTAAATATTTCTCCATGATCAATGAACCGATGGGCACACCGTAAGTTGCCCCCCATCCACCATTTTCCACATAGACCACCACGGCGATCTTAGGATCATTCATCGGTGCGAAGCCCATAAAAGCGGAATGGTCTTTTCCACGGTTCTGCGCCGTACCGGTCTTGCCGCACACTTCAATACCGGGGATATTGGCATTACGGCAAGTACCGCCCGTCACTGCCGCACGCATCCCCTGGACTACTGTCTCATAATGTTCACGGTTCACCTTCGTATAATGTTTGGAAGTAAACAAGGTGTCCAGCGGTTCGTCTTCCACTTCTTTCACCACATGCGGAGTAATATAATAGCCCCGGTTGGCAATCGTAGCTCCCAGGTTGGCAATCTGCAACGGAGTAGCTGTCACCTCACCCTGGCCGATGGAAATAGAAATAATAGTCAGTCCGTTCCAGGAACCCCGGTAGTTCTTGTCATAATAGGCGGCATTCGGAATCATCCCGCGTTTCTCACCGGGAAGGTCCACTCCCAGCGGATAGCCGAATCCCATGGAAACCATATAGTCACGCCATGTATTCATGGCAGCCTGTACGGAATCATACTTTTTCTTCGCCCCTATCATGTGGAACAGCCCCCAACAGAAATAGCCGTTACAGGAAGTAGCGATAGCAGGCACCAAAGGTAGTGGGGAGCCGTGTGCATGGCATCCCACCCGAAGTCCGGCATACACAAAACCATGATAGCAAGAATAGGCTGTCTGGGGAGTAATAATCCCTTCTTGCAGGAAAGTCAGCGCCTGGGTAGTCTTGAAAGTAGAGCCCGGCGGGAATTGTCCCATAATGGAACGGTTCAGCAAGGGTTTCCAACTGTCGCGTGCCAGTTCCAGATGGTTTTTACCCCGTTGGCGTCCTACCATCAGTCTCGGATCAAAAGAGGGAGCGGATACCATGCAGAGTATTTCTCCTGTTGACGGCTCGATGGCCACTATACTGCCTATCTTTCCTTCCAACAAACGCTCTCCCAACATCTGAAGTTCTATGTCCATACCTAGTTTCAGATTCTTTCCCGGGACGGGGGTTTTGTCATATTTCCCGTCCATGTACCTTCCTTGGATACGTCCGCGGGCATCGCGCAGTAATATCTCCACTCCTTTCTCGCCCCTCAGCTGTTTTTCGTATGAGCGTTCCACCCCCTGTTTCCCTATGAAGTCACCACGTACATAGTAATCGTCCGCTTCAATGTCGCCCTTGGACACTTCCGCGATATCCCCCAAGACATGAGCCGCCGAATTGTAATTATACTGGCGGATGGTGCGCCGCTGAATATAGAAACCTGGAAACTTGAACAACTTTTCCTGGAAGACCCCGCACTCTTCCGCCGAAAGTTGGGTCATAAATACCTGATGGGTATAAGGGGAGTAACCCGGATTGGAACGTCTGTCCCTGATCTCACGGATACGCTTCTTAAAATACTCGGGGGTAATGTTCAATGTTTTACATAAATCAAGCGTATCAAGGTCATGTACCTCTTTCATCACCATCGTGACATCGTATGCAGGCTGGTTATACACCAGCAGGTTGCCATTCCGGTCGTACATCACCCCACGGCTAGGGTATTGCGTCTTGTTCAGAAAAGCGTTGCTGTCCGCATTCTTTTTATAATCCTCGCTCATAATCTGCAAGGTAAAAAGACGTATCAGATAAATCAGCACAATAACGATTACCGATGCACCGATCACATATTTCCTTTTCTCCAGATTATAATCTCTTTCCACTATTTTTTCCTCCTGATCGCCTCAGCGCACAATATACAAACGATGGTTATCGAGGCGTCTGTCAATATTTTCAATAATAATACAGGCAGGTTGAAGAATGAAAAAGTATCAATGACAAGTAAGATAGAACAAAATAAGAAAGTGCACAACAAGATATACCGGAAGAAAGGCGAGAACCCCATACTCTTGACACCCGGTTCAAAATCCTCGGCACTGTCGCGGAGAGTGACCAGCCGCAAGACAGGCCCGCGCATAAAAGCCAGTACTGTAGCCGCAGCCGCATTCATCCCCGGCGTGTTACCAAATATATCGACAGACAATCCCAGCAGGAACGCCCATATCATGAGGACATTGCGGCCCACTCCCGAATTGTATTTCAAAATAAAATAGATAAAAAAGAAAGGAGTGGCATACCCGTTGATATGCATGTGATTCAATACCAGCACCTGCAACAGTACCAGTCCGATAAACCACTCTATTCTTTGTAGATAAGTCAACATCCGCCTTCTTACTTAATCGTTTTTACCTGCTTTTCCAACTCCAATTGTTCTTCCTGCCCTTTTTGGGCAATTACGCGCACATCGTTCAAACGGGCAAAGTCCGTAAACAGCTTCACCCGCAGCAAATAAGACAACCCATCGTGACTATCGGCAATATCATCGACCGTACCCACCGGAATACCGGAAGGAAAAACAGCACTATGCCCGCTGGTCACAATTGTATCACCTAAAGAAAATAATGAATGACGGGGCATATCCTTTACAAAAGCAAATTCGGACGAACCGCCATCCCATTTCAAAAAGCCGAAATAATCACTCCGTCTGATTTTACAGCTGATGCTGCTTTTGGAGTTCAACACCGGAATGACGATGGAGTAATGCGGGGAAGTGAGATAAACAATACCAACCACACCGCTTCCGTTCACTACCCCCATCTCACTACGGATTCCATCCGCTTCTCCTTTATCAAGTGTAATATAGTTGTCAGCATGGGTCACACTGTTGTTTATCACGCTGGCCTTGAAAATATCATAACCAGCCAGTGCTTCCCGCTTGATCTGTTCTATGCCACTGCTGTCTTCCGTCGCTTCGGCCAAAGCTTCACGGATACTCTCCAACTGCAATTCCAATTCCACATTTTTCTGTACCAACTCATCGTTAATGGCCTTCAAATGAAAATATCCGGTAACATTGTTGGCCACATCATACATAGCTCCCGATACCCAATTAGCCGATGTAAAGAACGCGCTTCCTTGATAACTGTTGAAACGGAATAATAAAGCAAAACTGATTGTCTCCAGAAGAACAAAGAGAAACCAGTAGTTATACTTTAAAAAGAAATTCAGCAGATTCTTCATTAATAATAATTATTCAATGTGCCAATTGAGCAATGTGCCAATGTGCTAATGTGCCAATTGGTGCGCCATGTCCGCATGGTAATTGGCATATTAGCAAATTGCCTCATCAGCAAATTATTTACCGCATTAGGAATGAGAAACGATCTACATTCTTCAGTGCAATACCAGTACCTTTTGCCACACTCAGCAAAGGATCTTCGGCAATATGGAACGGAATATTGATCTTATCTGTCAGACGCTTGTCCAGGCCACGCAGCAAAGCACCGCCACCTGCCAGATAAATGCCGTTCAATACAATATCGGCATAAAGTTCAGGGGGAGTCTGTTCCAACGCACTGAGGATAGCCGTTTCGATCTTGGCAATGCTCTTTTCCAAACAATGAGCCACTTCCTGGTAGCATACCGGAACTTCCATGGGAAGGGCAGTGATGCGGTTAGGTCCGCGTACAATGTAATCTTCGGGAGCATCATCGCCCAGATCGGTCAAGGCAGCGCCTACGTGTATTTTGATACGTTCGGCCATACGTTCACTGACCTTTACATTGTGCTGGCGGCTCATATATTCCTGAATATCGGCAGTGAGGTCGTCACCGGCAATGCGGATCGAGTTGTTGGACACAATACCACCCAATGAGATCACAGCAATTTCTGTAGATCCTCCGCCTATATCAACAATCATGTTGCCTTCGGGAGCCTCCACATCAATACCGATACCGATAGCAGCAGCCATCGGTTCAAAAATCAAATAGACGTCACGTCCTCCGGCATGCTCGGCACTGTCACGCACCGCACGAAGCTCTACTTCGGTACTGCCTGAAGGGACACCGATCACCATACGCAAAGAAGGGGAAAAGAAGCGGTTGCCCATGTTTACCTTCTTGATCAGACCGCGCATCATTTGTTCGCAGGCATTAAAGTCGGCGATAACCCCGTCGCGCAACGGACGTACGGTACGGATATTCGGATTTTCCTTCTCGTACATCATTTTGGCTCGTTCGCCTACGGCAATCATCTTGTCGGTACGGCGATCAAGCGCAACGACCGAAGGTTCGTCCACTACAATCTTCCCGTTATTTAAAATGATGGTATTGGCAGTGCCAAGGTCCATCGCAATCTCTTGTGTAAAGGAGAATAATCCCATAAATTCATTTACAATTTAGCAATTTACAATTTACAATTCGCAATTTACCATTTACATGAACAAGACTACCCAAGCAGTCCGGATGTACATTGTAAATGGTAAATTGTAAATGCCTTAGTGTTTAAAGTGACGGATTCCTGTAATAACCATAGCTACGCCATGTTCATTGCAATATTGGAAAGTCAAGTCGTCTTTTACAGAGCCTCCCGGCTGGATAACGGCTTTCACGCCTTCCTTGTCCGCTATTTCCACGCAGTCGGGGAACGGGAAGAAAGCGTCGCTGGCCATCACAGCGCCATTCAAATCAAATTCAAATGATTTAGCTTTTTCAATCGCTTGTTTCAACGCGTCCACACGTGAAGTCTGGCCGACACCACTAGCCAGCAGCTGTTTGTTTTTAGCCAGTACGATAGCATTGCTCTTGCTGTTCTTCACAATCTTGTTTGCAAATAACATATCCTCTATCTCAGCTTCTGTAGGAGTTTTTTCAGTCACCTGCTTCAAATCGGCAGTCGTTTCCACATCCAGGTCTCTTTCCTGAACCAGCACTCCATTCAACAAAGAACGGAACTGTTTCTTCGGCAATTTAGCTTCCTTACGGACCAGAATGATACGGTTCTTCTTCTGTCCCAGAATCTCCAAAGCATCCACATCATAATCCGGAGCAATAATCACCTCAAAGAATAATTTGTTGATTTCTTCCGCTGTCTCCTTGTCAATCACGGCATTAGTAACCAGTACACCGCCGAAAGCCGATACCGGGTCACCGGCCAGCGCATCCTTCCATGCTTCCAGCACCGTAGGACGTGAAGCCAGTCCACATGCATTATTATGCTTCAGAATCGCAAATGTCACCTCATCAAACTCGTCAATCAAATCAACGGCTGCATTGATGTCCAACAAATTGTTGTAAGAGATCTCCTTTCCATGAATCTGATCGAACATCGCATCCAGATTACCATAGAAATAACCTTTCTGATGAGGGTTCTCGCCATAACGAAGTTGTTTCTGCTCTTCCACCGCACAACGGAAAGCCGAACCTTCACCGCCATCAAAATAGTTAAAGATGGCAGAATCATAATGAGAAGAAACAGCAAATGCTTCTTTTGCGAACCAGCGACGCTCCTCGCGTGAAGTAGTAGCGCCATGTTCCAACAACATATCGCGGAACGGCTTGTACTGTGCCTGGCTGGCGATAATCACTACATCATTAAAGTTTTTGGCAGCAGCACGGATCAACGAAATACCACCTATATCTATCTTTTCGATGATAGCCTGCTCTTCGGCACCCGAAGCTACAGTTGCCTCAAACGGATACAGGTCAACGATTACCAGATCTATTTCGGGTATTTCATATTTCTCAATCTGCTGCATATCTTGTTCCAAACCACGACGACACAAAATACCTCCGAACACTTTGGGGTGCAATGTCTTCACGCGCCCGCCCAAAATAGAGGGGTAAGTAGTCAAGTCTTCCACCGCCTTGCACGGGAAGCCTAAAGATTCAATAAACTGTCTTGTACCTCCTGTTGACAGGAATTCCACTCCTTCTTCGTGTAGTTTGGTTATAATCTCGTCCAAACCTTCTTTGTGATAAACCGACACCAACGCGGTTTTAATTCTCTTAGCCTCTGACATTTTTTATAGATTAAGTATTTGGGCTACAAAGGTATAAATTTTCGGTCTATAAATTCCACACATAAACGTGAAATATTATTTATCCCATAATATTTAATCAGTTTTGAATGATTTGCCTATGTATCAATAAGCTGAAACATCAGTTGAATGGACTATATTCCCCAGACAAACAGCGTGTCGGCCAATCAGCAATCCGATTCATCGCCACGCCTTGTAACACAAATGTAACACGTATGACATTTTATCATAATATGCCACCCGTATCTTTGCGCTCAATAAAATAGAGAGACAAAATTATATGGAAACAATGTTTTTGGGAATCGTCGTATTCCTTTTTCTGCTAGCCATATTCGATTTGGTAGTAGGCGTCAGCAATGACGCAGTGAACTTTATGAACTCCGCCATCGGCGCCAAAGCCGCGTCATTCAAGACCATCATCGTCATCGCTGCTTTCGGCATCTTCATCGGTGCCACGCTGAGCAACGGCATGATGGAAATCGCACGGCACGGTATTTTCAGACCTGAGCAATTCTATTTTCAGGAGCTGATGTGCATCTTCCTGGCTGTCATGGTGACAGATGTAGTCCTATTGGACATTTTCAATTCCTTAGGAATGCCCACCTCCACCACCGTGTCCATGGTATTCGAACTGCTGGGAGGTACTTTCGTACTGGCGCTTATCAAGATAGCGGGCGACGAAACCGGCATGCTGGGCTTCGCCGACCTGCTGAATACAGAAAAAGCATTGTCCGTCATTTTAGGTATCTTCCTCTCGGTAGCGGTAGCCTTCTTCTTCGGCACACTGGTGCAATACCTCTCCCGCCTCCTCTTTACCTTTAATTATACAAAGAAACTGAAATACACCATCGGACTGTTCGGTGGTATCGCTGTAACATCCATCATCTATTTCATGCTGATAAAAGGGCTGAAAGATTCCGCTTTCATGACAGCCGAAAACAAGCACTGGATTCAAGACAACACCTTGATGCTGATAGGTTGCAGCTTCGTATTCTTCACCGTCCTGATGCAGATACTGCATTGGTGCAAGATCAATGTGTTCAAAGTTGTCGTAATGCTGGGTACCTTCGCCCTGGCCATGGCTTTTGCCGGCAATGACCTGGTGAACTTCATCGGTGTGCCCCTGGCCGGTTTCTCCGCTTATACCGACTTCATAGCCAACGGCAACGGTGAGCCGATGGGTTACTTGATGAACTCACTGAACGGCCCCGCCACCACTCCGTTCCTGTTTCTGTTTCTGGCAGGCGCCATCATGGTATATGCACTAATCACCTCGAAGAAAGCTCAAAATGTGGTAAAGACCTCGGTTGACCTTTCCCGCCAAGACGAGGGCGACGAAATGTTCGGTTCATCAGCTGTGGCACGCAGCATTGTCCGCTCCACGATGAGCGCTTCGGAGAATATCGCCAAAATATTGCCCGACAATCTGAAACGATGGGCCGACAGCCGCTTTAACAAGGACGTGATCATTTTAGAGAACGGTGCGGCATTCGATTTGATACGCGCCTCGGTCAACCTGGTTTTGGCCGGCCTGCTCATCGCCCTGGGTACTTCCCTGAAACTGCCTCTCTCTACCACCTATGTCACCTTCATGGTCGCCATGGGTAGCTCGCTGGCCGACCGCGCATGGAGCCGCGACAGTGCCGTTTATCGCATCACCGGTGTCCTTTCCGTTATCGGTGGATGGTTCATCACTGCCGGAGCCGCCTTCACCATCTGCTTCGTAGTCACACTTATCATGTATTACGGAGGCACATTGGCCATGCTGGCCTTGATTGCGCTTGCCATCTTCCTTTTGGTACGAAGCAACATCAGCTACAGCAAAAAGCAGAAAGACAAAGGCAAAGACGATATCTTCTCGCGCCTCATCGCCAGCAAGGATAAGGAAGAACGCTGGTCATTGCTCCGCCAGCACGTAAACAATACATTGGTAGCCGAAATGCAATTTACCAACGACACTTACCGCCAGATAACCGACGGATTCATCAATGAGAATCTGAAAGCGCTGCGCAAAGCCGTAAGCAACACCGACAGCCAGAAAGAAATGCTGAAAAAGATACGTCGCAAGGAAATTCTGGGACTGCGCCGCATAGACAACTTCACCGCCATCGAGAAGAACACTTGGTTCCATTTGGGTAGCAACAGTTGCGAGCAGATGCTCTACTGTCTGAAACGCATCTGCGACCCTTGCAAGGAACACGTAGACAACAAGTTCGCTCCACTGTCGGAACGCGCCACTAATGAGTTCATTCCCGTCCGCGATGAAATGACCGCCTTGATGACCCGCGCCACAGAGGTGCTAGCCAATAAGGACTACACCCAGACAGATGCCCTGCTACGCGAAGGAGCAATGCTGAAAAGCAAAATCTCCACCCTCCGGAAAGAACAGATGGACCGCATACAGGAACGGGACGTGAACGTAAAGGCCTCCATCGTGTACCTCAATGTATTGCAGGAATCACAGGAGCTGGTTTCCTACTGGCGTCATCTGCTACGCGCCGACCGCATGTTCCAGACCGATTTGAAGAAATAACGCACTCATCTTATAATAAATAATAAATTAAGATAGCTTCTTCCCCTTATTCAAGGAGAAGAAGCTATCTTTGTCGCATTATTACCCTTGATTATTCACTATTATTATAATAAAACCTATGAAAGACCTCAATCAAATCATCAAACAGTTCCCCGAAGTGGGCGAAATAGAAGAAGTAAAAGCATTAACCTCCGGCTTAATCAACCAGACTTATTTGGTAAAATCGGTCGATCCGCAGGAGCCGGACTATGTATTGCAACGCATCAACCACCAGATATTCACCGACATCGACATGTTGCAGCATAACATCGAAGTCGTAACAGCACATATCCGCAAAAGACTGGAAGCAGAGGGCGAGACAGACATAGACCGCAAAGTGCTCCGTTTCCTTCCGGCTGCCGACGGAAAGACCTTTTATTATGACGGTGAAGGTTACTGGCGCATTTCGGTATTCATCCCCCGCTCACAGACACTGGAAGCCGTTACCCCCGATTCTTCTTATCTGGCAGGCTTGAAGTTCGGCGAATTCCAAGCGATGCTGGCCGATGTGCCCGAACAGTTAGGCGAAATCATCCCCGACTTCCACAATATGGAATTCCGCATGAAGCAGTTGCGTGAAGCAGTTGCCGCCAATGCAGCCGGCAGACTGAACGAAGTGCGGGACATTGTGGATGCCATTGAAAAAGACGCGGACGAAATGTGCAGTGCCGAACGGCTGTACCGCGAAGGCAAGCTACCCAAACGTATCTGCCACTGTGATACCAAAGTGAGCAACATGTTGTTTGACGAAAGCGACAAAGTGCTCTGTGTTATCGATTTGGACACCGTGATGCCTAGCTTCATTTTCTCCGACTTCGGTGATTTCCTACGTTCGGCCGCCAATACCGGCAAGGAAGACGAGGAAGATTTGAACAATGTCCGTTTCAATATGGAAATATTCAAGGCATTCGCCAAAGGATACATTGAATCAGCCCGTACTTTCCTGACTCCCCTTGAAATAGAAATGCTTCCCTATGCCGCCACACTGTTTCCCTATATGCAGGCCGTGCGTTTTCTAGCAGACTATATCAATGGAGACACTTATTACCAGACCAAGTATGAAGGCCACAACCTGGTGCGCACCAAAGCACAATACAAATTGTATCTGGAAGCTAAAGCTGCTATCCCTGAGATGAAAGCCTATATCAGCAGCCTGTTATAATCAGCAGTCTGCCTTAAAAGGAAAGGAGCACAGAGGTATCTCACGCGACACCTCTGTGCTCCTTTCCTTTTTACCCGGCAATCATCCGGGACTTACCTTTTCGGTATATCCACCGACTTCTCACTTTTTCCCTTCAGGTGTTCGGAGAAGTAATCCACCAGTCTCCAGTAGAAATATTCATTCATATCACCGAAACCGTGACGCTGCTGCGGAAGAATCAACATGTCAAAACGCTTGCCGGCACGGATCAAGGCATCCGCCACACGCAATGTATTGCCCGGGTGTACATTGTTGTCAATATCACCATGGATAAGCAGCAGATTCCCCTTCAGCTGTCTGGCAATCTGAGGATTGGTAGCTATTTTGTACACAAAGGTCGTATCCCCTTTCTCGCTTACCACTTCTTTCACGCCATGATGAGTCTCGCTCCACCAACGGTTATAGATGTTATTGTCATGATTTCCGGCACAAGAGACAGCCACTTTGAAGAAATCCGGATATTGGCACATGGCAGCCGTACTCATAAATCCACCTCCCGAATGTCCGTGAATACCCACTTTATCTATATCTATAAAGTTATGGCGCTGTGCCAATTGCTCGATGGCATATTTATGATCGGCCAACGGATAATCACGCATATTTCCATATCCATAATTATGATACCATTTGGAACGGCTGGGATGTCCGCCACGTTGTCCCACAGAAATAACAATGAATCCGGCCTGTGCCAGACGGTCCGTACGGGGACTCATGCGGGTAAACGGATAATAAACACCTTCCACCTGCGGCCCGGGGTAAACATAATCCACAATAGGATATACCTTGGTTGAGTCAAAATTAAACGGTTTATACATCACGCCATACAAATCCGTCACGCCATCGGCCGCCTTTACCTTAAAGATTTCCGGAAATTTATAACCGGCAGCAAAAAGCTGTGAGAAGTCGCTCTCCTGGATATCCATTACTTTATTACCATTAGTATCCAGCAGAGTGGCACAAGGCACCGTATTTACACGCGAATAGTTATCCACCACAAAACGGGCATCGTCGTCCACTTCTACACGATGGAAATAATCTCCCTTAGTCAGCAACTTCAAGCCACTTCCGTCCAGATTCACGCGATACAGATGTTCATAATAAGGATGCTCCTTGGCATCCATACCATTGGCAGTAAAATAAATCACACGCGCCTTATCGTCCACTTTCAATATTTCCTCCACATGCCATGGACCTTTTGTAATGCGGTTCTTCAAATTACCTTGATCATCATATAAATAAAGGTGTGCCCATCCATCACGCTCACTCCATTGAATAATTTCTTTTCCACCATTCAGCACTCTCAGCGGACGGGTTTCCTGATAGGTATTCATCCGTTCCTTTATAACAGGCACAATGGAGTCCTGCCCTATCGTATAAGAACAAATATCAATCCGATGCAAATCACGGCTGCTGCGAGTCAGGAAAAAACGGTTGTTATCCCCCTGCCAAACGGCAGCCTGATCCTCCATGTCACGCTGTTTCTGCATCATCGGTTTGTATTCCATGCCAATGCTTTGATCTTTATAAGCCGCCACTTTAATTTCCTTACGGCTGTTATCGGTCATATCAAACAAAAACAAATGCTCTATAGGAGATTCCTTTTCGCCCGGCATCTGATATTTATAAGTTTCCAGAGTAGGACGGGGCTGCGCCATCGAGTTGATTACCCACAATTCCTTTACAGCGCGGTTGTCGGACACTGTCATCGCAAAATGGCGGGAGTCGGGCGACCATAACCCATACGCCCGGCGTCGCTTGCCGTTACAAAGCGTGTCGGTGTTGAGCATACTGTAAGGAATGCCGTAGCCAAAATCCTTCATGCCATCTGTAGTAAGTTGGATTTCCACAATCGTACTGTCCTTTTCATCCTTTTTCGCCTTTTCATAATCTTCACGACTCATGCGATACAAATTCATGTCCTTGGCATAAACCACAGTTTTACCATCAGGAGAGACAGACCCCCAATAGATCTTCTTCGGCTCTTCTTCCTTGTCTTTCAAATGGGTCAGCTTACGAGTAAGGTAGTCATAAGAGAAATAAAAGATTTCCTTTTCATTCTTCTTGTCTTTCTTGTCCTTGTTATCTTTCTTCGGTGCCGCATCTTTCGTTGATTTTACCTCAAAAGTAAAAGTCCGTCCATCTTCTTTCGCTTTCAGATTTGTGATAGGCAGATGACGTGCCTCAAACGGGTCTTTTACAATTTCAGTCAACTGAGAGGCCAGTTCGTCCCGGTCAAACAAGAGTTTCTTTGTCCGCGCTCCCGGATCAACTACATACCAGAAGGTTCCCTCACTCGTTTTGTATTCGAACCAAAAATTATTACCTTTTTGGAACCAATGTGGATCCACCACAGTAGAGAACAACAGGGTGTTCAGTTTTTCCTGTGTGTACTTTTCTGCCTGCAAGTATTCCGGCAAGCGTTCCTGCGCCTTTGCAACAGGGCTTGTCGCACACAGGCCACCCATTAAAAGGGCGATGAATAGCATTTTTTTCATAGATTGAACTTTTTATCGTGTTTACGAGGAGCAAACATACGGAAAATTCTTCATTTCACCTCTATATATCCCGAGATAATTTTCACTCATATAAAAGCAGCGGCTATCGCTTGTTTTTCGTATTCTCCTTATATTCAGTCGGTGTCATTCCAAAACGCTGTTTGAAACACTTGCTGAAATAACGGGGGTCATTAATCCCCACCATATAAGCAATCTGCGTCATATTATAGTCACCACTCTCTATCAATTGCGCAGCACGTTTCACACGCATCTCCTTAATAAATTCAATAGGTGCAAGTCCTGTCAGAGTTTTCAGTTTCTTGAAAAAGACAGAACGACTCACTGCAAGCTCCTGTACCAGATCATCCACAATCAAATCGCCGTTGTCCATATTCTTCTCCATCAATTCCGTCAATTTCTCCATAAACTTACGGTCATGCGAAGACATCTCAGGCTGTGCTTGCTGCTCTTCTTCAGGAACAGGCTGAATATTCATCAGATTCGCACAATACAATTGTTGCAACTTGACACGTTGCGCCAGAATGTTCTCCACCCTAGCCTTCAGATAAGTGGCGCTGAACGGTTTCGTTATATAATCCTCAACCCCCAGCTCCATACCTTCCAGTTTACTGTCCATATCCGTTTTAGCCGTCAGCAACACCACCGGAATATGACTGGTCACCATATTGGCACGTAAATCCTGTGTCATGGCAATACCGTCCTTTTCCGGCATCATGATATCACTAATAATAATATCCGGAACGAACTTCAACGCCTTGTCCAAACCTTCGTTTCCATTGGCCGCCTCTATGACATTGAAGTTTGAGATAAAAATACTACGCAAGAAGAAACGAAGTTCCAAATTATCTTCAACCAGCAACATCGTCTTGCTCTCAGTTCCTTTCTCCTCGTGTTCCCGGACAGGCTCTTCCACTTCTTCCGATCTCATTTCGACAGAATCAGAGAGAATGAACTCCACATTCTCCGTATAATGTTCCTTACCTTTCAAGAACTCTACGGTGAAGCAGCTGCCTTCGCCTTCTTTACTATCTACACGGATAGTAGCCTTGTGCAACTCCACCAATTCCTTAACCAGAGAAAGGCCGATACCTGAACTTTGCTGATTGAACAGATTCTTGTCCAACAGGTTCTCGAAGCGGACAAAGAGGGAGGCTTTCTTGCTTTCAGAGATTCCTATACCTTGATCTTGCACACCAATCGCCACACTATGCTCATTTTCATGAATGAAAAGCGTAATCATCTTACCCTGCGGGGTATATTTAAAAGCATTGGAAAGTAAATTGAAAACAATTTTTTCCAACTTGTCCGCATCTACCCACAGTTTCAAGGAAGGCATCTCACTTTCGAATACAAAGTCAATATGATGCTCTTCGGCCAGCGATTCAAAGTTATCCATGATGTGGTGTACAAAAGGAACAATATCCATCTGCTCTATACGCAACCTCATTTTATTTTTCTGTATTTTGCGGAAATCAAGAATCTGGTTCACCAGGCGAAGCATACGGTCTGTATTACGTTCCACTACACGCAACTGCTCGCGCACATCATCCGGCAAAGCCTTGTTTTTCATGACATATTCCACAGGACCTGCAATCAGCGTCAGCGGAGTGCGGAGTTCGTGAGAGATATTAGTAAAGAAACGAAGTTTGATATCGGAAACCTGCTGTTCCACAGACACTTCATGCTTCAAGCGATAAATAGTAAACAAAATATAGACTCCGGCAAACAGAATCAGCAAAAAAGCGAGAATATAAATCACCATCGCCCAAGCGGTTTCCCAAAACGAAGGTTGAATGGTAATTTTCAAACTGCGTTCGTTCTCCACCCACACACCGTCACTATTAGTCGATTTAACCTGAAATACATAATCCCCTTTCGGCAGATTGGTGTATGTAGCGGTACGTTGTTTATCCACATAATTCCATTCCTTATCAAATCCGTGCAAACGATAAGCATAACGGATATTTTCAGGATAAATCATATCCAAGGCTGCAAAGGACAAAGTTACAATATTCTCCTTGTGCGAAAGTACCAGGTGTTCTGTATTATCAAGAGACTGTCGCAACAAACTGCCTGATACACCCGGAATCACCTCCTGATTGGATATTTTCAACGTTCCGAAAACAATGGATGGGACATAATTGCTTTTCTTGATATGTTCCGGTTCAAAATAAAGCATACCACGACTGGTGCCAAAGAGTAGGGTACTGGAACTAAGATTCAGCGATGTCCCCTCCTCAAAACGTATTTTGCCCCCAAAATCCCGTTCATTATAATTTTCAAAACGCTGTTCGGACGGAATAAATTTACTCAATCCGTTTTCCGTACTTATCCACAGATTCCCCGTGTCATCCTCTTCTACAGACAACAGGATATCTGAAGGCAGACCATCCTTCACGGTATAGGATTTAAATACCGCCTCCCCTTCCCCGTTCATGGAAACAAGCTGGTTAAGTCCTCCCCCAAATGTAGCCAGATAAACTTCTCCTTGTGAAGTGGTGACAACCCGATATACGTTATTGTTACTCAGACAATTCATATCATCGGGAATACGTGCATGAAGATGGAAAACAATCGATTCGGGATCTTTAAAATCTTCTTTAAAACTAAGTGCGCCATCACTGCTTCCCACCCATATATTTCCTTTATTATCAGAAGCGATATGACGTACACGATAAAAACGGTCATACGGGAAACCTTTCAAATTGTTCCGGGAACTTATGAACACATATTTCCCTTCGGGAGTTTTCTGAATATAATTCAACCCTCCACCGAAAGTCGCCACCCAGATGCGTCCATGCTTGTCTTCGTGCAACCAGTAAACACTGTTATGGCTCAGGCTATAGATATCATCCTCATCATACTTGAACCGGGTGAACTTAAAATGCGCCCCCTCCTTCTCTGCCAGAACAATCCCGTCTCCTTTGGTAGCAATCCAAATGTTTCCCCGGGAATCTTGCATGATATGGTAAGGGACTCCACTCAACGGTCTGCCAGATTTGGCTATAACCCCCTCCTCAGTCAAAATCCCCTGATAATTCAAATCGGAAGAATAAATTTCAATCTGGCCGTCCCGTTTCCCCATCCAGATGCGATGTTCACTATCTTCAAACAGCGCACGCACCGTATTGGCATTCAAGTCATAGCCATGCCCCGTACGGGGATAAATATGAAACTGGCTTCCCAGAAATGTAATCTTCTCCAACCCTTTTGAATGGGTACATAACCAAAGATTACCTTGCTTATCGGATAACATGGAATGCAGTTTGTTGGAAAAACGCCAATCCGGTGAATCGGGATCATTATAGAAAGGCAATAGCTTATCCGCCTCCCTGTCATACCAAGAGAGGCCACCGCCTTGCGGATGTACCCACAAATTACCGTTCAAGTCTTCACAAATATGAAAACTGGGATAGGAACGATCAGCGCCTCGTGGCTCCACTTGCATCTTTTCCTGCTTGAACACTTTCGTAAAAGGATTAAAATGACAAACCTCCCCCCATTCGGTCATCTCAAACCATGCCTCCTGTCTACTGTCAACATAAACAGAACGAAAAGCGTCCGCAGGGAATTCGGGACAATTGGATTTATTATAGACTTTACACTCTTTTGTATCCGAATGGTACAATATCAATCCTTCACGGGCAGTGGTTATTAATAATCCTATTCCTTTTATTTCATTGATAGCAACCACTTTATCCTTTACCGGAAGTTCCCAAAGACGAAAGATTTCATTCTGCAAGGAATAACACCATATCCGCCCTCTGTCTGATCCAAAATAAAGTTCGTCTCCACCACTGCAAAAAGAGTAGAAAGCCTGTACGGATTCATCTTTACCCGATTGGATATTCACAAAATAAGAAACCGGTTCTTCCTTATCATCAGTAATCTTCAGCAAGCCGTTATTGGTAAGCAGCCACTCTTGATTGTGAGCGTCGCTAAAGACTTGATTAATGTGAGTGGCATTTCCTCCGTGACTATGAGTGGCATATACCCGGGTGGTTATGCTATAATCCTTCGGATTTGTTTTCACCCGGACTGCTCCTTCATTTTCAGAAAGCAACCAAATGATACTGTCCGGCAATATTTTAATGGAAGAAAAACGCATGCCTTCCTCTTCTCCTTCGGCAGGAACTTGTTCGAATTTCTCTGTTTTTTGATCAAAACGACATACACGATAATCATACGTTTGCAGCCAGATGTAATTATAGGGATCTACTTCCAACAGGTCCACCCGGTTATTGGTCATCGTAATTTTATTCCCCTGTCTGGCCTTATAGACTTTGAAGTCATAACCATTGAACCGATTGATTCCATCCCAGGTCGAAAACCATAATGCTCCATTGTGGTCTTGTACCATGCTCATGATGGAATTCTGAGACAAACCATTTTCTGAAGAATAATGGGTAAAGGTACAATTAGGCTGACTTTTTGCATAAAAAAAGAACAGCAGAGCAAATATAAATAGAATGTGCCTTTTCATTTCGTAGATTTTCATATATATAGCATGACAAAAGTACATAAAAAGCAAGATATACCGATGTACGAGTCACTAAAAAAACAAAATAGTAAGGTGAAAAAAGTAAGTTAACTTCATGGACCAAGTAAGTTAACTTCATGAGCCAAGTAAGTTAACTTCATGGGCCAAGTAAGTTAACTTACTTTTCGAAGCCACATTTCTCTTGCTTTTCGCAAACCGGTTCCGTCCGATCATAAAAGATAATCCAGTTATCTTTTCAAGTTCTGCAACAATGCATTTCCATTTTTTACGGGGTTCCAGCCATCATCACCAGCCAGAATCTGCGCCTCTCCATAACCATCGGTATTCTTCAGTTGCTTTCCAAACGATGCGCGTTCACCCGTAGAGGCTCCTTCACCACGATTCTGATATTCGGCATAAAATGCTGTTTTCTCATTTTCCTTTTTGCCCCAGTTGTTCCAACCTGCCGGAAGGATATGTTTTCCTAAATCACAATGAATATAAACAGCTTGCGCATAAGGGCGCCAAGGACGGGACAAATACACCTTTCGAGCCTCAGCCGCACCCGTCAACTTACAATTGATGAATACATAGCCATATTTCTTTCCTTTATCCGTAGAAGGGGCAGTAACATACCCGTCTCCCAAACTATGAATGGTGCAGTCCTTGAACAATGCCGTAGACCAGCCAAAAATAAAATCCACCGTTCCTTCTATGTAACAACAATCGTAAAACTGACGGCTGTCTTTACCATAAGTGTACAAAGTATCCTGATTTCCCAAAAAACGACAGTTTTTGAAATAAGCGCGATCTCCGCTGACAAAACAAGCTACTGCCTGCCCCACTCTGCCGGCACTGTTCTCGAAAGTAATATTCTCGGCATAGAAATCGGGAGCATAGATATAACAGGTTGATGAACCAGAGGTAGACATTTCTTCTCCAAAATAGTTCTTTTTAGAAGCAAAATCATCATTTGTCAGAATTGCTCCGTCCTCGCCTATCAAAGATATATTAATCTTGCTTTCAGGAATAACCACTTTCTCCTTATATACCCCTTTACGGACTAGAATAGTAGTGCGTCCTGCTTTACGAAAATCGGGAACAGCATGGATTGCTTCCTGAATGGTAAAGAAATCACCACTGCCATCTTTTGCCACGACAAAATCATAATGACGTACAAAAGGCGCCAATGCAGGAACCTTTTCAGCTATAGCGTCCACTGTCAGACCGGCAATGGTACGTGCCCCATATACATTCAAGTGCGTATTATCCTCACGACCTTTCGGGCAAGCCGCACACACGCCTTCGGGTATCCACATGAATAATTTTTTTGAAGCTTCCGGTCCCATTCCCTGCACCAAATCATGTGTTATCTTGTTCATATCCACAAAAGGTACATCCAATTCTTTTGCCACATTGCGCGGAGAGTCCAAATATTTTCCATGAGTGTCAATCAGCACTTCCCCATCCTGAGAAGCAGCATCCTTTGACAAATCCCTGCGCACATCATCTTCAGCCACCGCATTCTTATTATTCCGGAAATTACGACGGACTATGGCATTAAACAAAACGGGAATTCCCCCTTTGGCACGCGTTTCTTTTACAAAACGACGTAGATTGGCATCAAAAGTAGATCCGGGATCAGTGTGGCGTTTCTCATCCGCTTTCTCATCATTATGCCCGAACTGGATAAAGACATAATCACCCGGCCTTACCTTATTAATTACTACCTCCCATAATCCTTCATCAATAAAACTTTTAGAACTCCGCCCATTCCTTGCATGATTTTCCACACGGATTTCTTCACTGAAATATCCCCCCAGCACATGTCCCCAGCCACGTTCCTGATTGCCCCCTTCCAAAGGCTTGTTGGCCATAGTCGAATCTCCTATCATAAAAATAGTAATCGTACGGTCTGCCGTAAAGGCAGAAAATAACAACAAAGCAACAAGTGCCATCCATATTTTTAATCTCATTATTTTTTATTTTAAGTTTTTATTAAAGAACTCAAGTACATCTGCCTGTATCTCTTTGCTACAAAAATGTGGCAGGTCATAGAATTTAGTACTCAGCAGATGTTCCACCGACTGACTTTGCCACACATCCTGCATGGTAGAGAAAGCGCTTTCAACTCCCTTTACAGGAAAAAGCTTGTCCCGTAAACCATTGATGAACAGCATCGGTTTAGGACAGGCAATAGATGCCACATGAGGATAATCCATCCAGTTCCGTATGCCGGGAATAATCATGGAATAGGCAGAACCGCCTTTATTCTGATTATTAGTAAGCGTCATTAAACTATCCGTAGTATTCATCCAGCACACAGCAGCGCCTGCTTTCACCACATCTGTAGCAGCACTGATCATCCAGGCACGATGTGCTCCCATAGAAAATCCCATCGTACCTATCCTATCTTTGTTGACCATAGGCAATGCAGCCAAAAACTCAGCGCTACGGATATCATCCCAAACGATCAAGGCTCCCCACGACATTCCCATCTGTAACATATTAGCCGCCAATGCTTGTTGCGAGTCATAACGTACTCCTTCCTTACGTCCCCGTTCTCCCCAAAACAAAGCATCTACCGCAAGCACTACATATCCGTGGCTTGCCAGATAATCACCCACATACTGTTTGTCATAACATCTTTCCGCCCAATCGTCCGCATCAGCTGTCACAGACGCTTCCACACCAAACGGGCGCACCATCTTCTCTTTCCCTATCGAAAAATGGGCTCCATGATCGTGAAGCAACAACACGGCGGGGAACGGCCCTTTTCCATCAGGAATCAACAGATAAGCGGGGACACGGGAATATTCCGACACATTGAACAGAATCTTTTCTGCCGTATATCCATTCCGCCGTTCCGTATCTATCACTTCTTTATCAAAAGCCGCCACAGGAGGAGCGGGTTGCATACAATCAAACAAAACTTTTCTAGCCCCCTCACGCCATTTTTCGAAATTCCGGATAGAAGAGTTCCCCCATGCCATAGGATAAGTCAGACTTTCCTTCAATTTCTGATAAAACAACGGCATATCATTCTGCGTTTCATAACGCATAGAAACGGTTTCCGCCTTTTCTTGAGCAGAAACCGTCAGACCTATCCCGAATAACAATAAACAAATTACTGTTTTCTTCATAAACCTATACCTGACAAACTTTATTTTTCAAGGTAACTGATTAATTTCATCATATTGTCAATATATTCTCCTACAGAGATACATAATTCTCCGGTGGTACACGGATAAGGCGATGTATCGTGCTCGTCTCCTACAAAAGTAGTTGTATATTTCGTCTCCTCACTAGGACCTGAAACTGTATATGGCTTATACGGATTCGAGGTTGACTTTAAAGGAGAGAGCCAACAACCGTCCTTCGTCAGTGACTTCACCAATCCCCGGGCAACTTCTTCCGTTGCTTTTCCACGTAAACGAGTATAATATTTAGGTAGGGGAACCAATTGATCCTGCAAGAAAGGTGAATTCTTTGCCAACTCGGATACCGGGATTTTCTTCACCTCCTCATAACGACGACGCAGTTCACTCGGATTCACAAAAGTAGCCGAATTATAATGGCCTATCGTATTTTCTATATTCTGATCAATATAATAAGCACCGTTTTTCACATTACTTCCCTTACGATGAACATACAGTGGCTTACCTGTATCAGGATCAACAAAACGAGGTACCAGAATAGCTTCCGGATTATTTGACTGACGCTTCCATTTCTTCACATCCGATTCCGGCAATTTCATTGATTCCAGAAAATGAATGGCAGCAGGAATACCCGACAGGAAACGAGTATCAGCTGTAAGTTTATAATATTCCATCATTAAATTGATCAGACGGACAGTGGTACCGGTGTTCACACTGCGCGGTTCATAAGAACGGGCATGAGCCGGCTTCAAATCATCCACCGTGTATTGATCCGCCCAACCGGCATAAGGTTCCCCTTGTTGAAGAGAAATCATCAAGTACATGGCACGCATAATGGGTTCTTTCACCCCTTGCAGCCCCATCGCCTGATAACATTGAATCAAAAATTCGGTTGCATCAGGAATCACATCATCATTCAAAGTGATGAACGACGAATAATCTTTCTTACCCTGGAAAGGATGATCATGCATCAATGGATAACGCTGGGGCCATCCACCTACCGGATATTGACTTTTCAAGACAAAATCAATGGTTTTTTCCAAAGCCGGGCGGAAAGCAGCATCATTTTTCTCCACATACATACGAAGCAGGAACTTGGCAGCCTCCATAGTACCCGCATCATCGTAAGTCGCATTTCCATAATAATGTTGAAATTCCTCCAGACGCCAGCCATTTTTACCAACGGTATCATACCAGGACTTTAACGAGTTCTCTCCTGCGAAATCGAACACATAATTCCATCCGCCACATTCAAGCTGCCCCCAAATCAAGGTGTTAGCCACTTTTCTTGCAGCTTCATAATAATACTCATCCCCTGTAGCATGATAAGCATCAAGCAACAGATGACCCACAGAAGGAGTTCCCGGCGGCTGAATCCAAACCATTGTCCTCTTGGCTTCCATTTCTCCCCATGAACGGGACATATCCGGCAAATAATTCCATACGAAGCCACCATTATAACTCACCTTGTCCATCATGAACTGAGTGGCGGTTTTCATCGTATTTATAACTTGGTCATCTAATTTTTTATTAGTTTGAGCCATACCTACACAAGCAAGATTTGCCATACACAAGCAAAGGGCAATTCTTCCCCATCTCTTCTTTAATGTGCTTTTCATTGTTGTCTTAGTGTTTTGATTCAAATTTAAATATCATTATGAAGCAAAATAAGCCATTTTTCGGGGCTTGGATTTGTAATATTTGGTCTTTTCCTCGTATATTTTAATCACGGTGAACCACTCTCCCCATATTATTTATATATTTGAAGAAAAGTTTTAGTTATTCATTTTATATTAAATGCAAGATCATGAATCGTAAAGTAAGAACCGCATTGTATGCTTGTGCCCTGATGGCACCATTGATACTGCAAAGCTGCAATGCACAAAGTGAAAAAAAAGAGAGCAACAAAGAGTGTACTGAAGAAACAAACAAAAACACTGAAAAAAAGGTTATGACAACAGGTAGTGAGAACTTCATCTTTGCAGAAGGCAAAGAATGGGAACCTGCAGGCGAAGGTGTAGTGCGCCAGATCATGGGTTACAATGATGACATCATGGTCGTCAAAGTGAAATTTGAAAAGGGAGCTGTAGGAGCTGTTCATCATCACGTCCATTCACAAGTGACTTATGTGGAAAGCGGAAAGTTTGAGTTCACCATCAATGGCGTAAAGAAAATTGTATCAGCCGGCGACTGTCTGTATAAGGAACCGGATGCTGTGCATGGTTGTGTATGTCTGGAACCGGGTATGCTGATAGATTGTTTCAGCCCGATGCGTGCTGATTTCCTGGAGAAGAAATAGGCATTCCATTATTCCATCCACTGCAGGGGCAGATTGCCGTGCTTTCAGGACCTTTAATGTGCTCCTGCAGTGGAAATGGATGCTGTCTTTTTAATCTGCAAAACGGATGGGACGATTGCTTAACCTTATCAAATCCGGTAAATCATAATATTTCAAAGCACCGTACAACACATTAGAATACATATCCCGCTGCATAGGCTTCTCAATGTATTCCTTCCAAGTCTTCACACTATGTGTTATCTCCACACTGTTGATTCTTTCATCCAAATAAGCGGCATGAATGGTAGCTGGACCATAAATACCATTAGCAAATACTTTGACGGAGTGTCCTTTCAGAAGTTCATGTTCCGAACAAAAATCAAGCAAAGTCAGGATATCGACGACCCGTTGTCCCATAATAGGACGTCCTATATGCATACAGATCATTGCATTACGATATTCACGGTTCCAATATTTAGCATCCGTATAAAATGCAGGGTCCGTCGTTTCCCCCAATCCGCGCAAATCCGCCAACAACAAAATTTTTCCTTCCGTCAAGGCTGCAGCAAAATTTGCATATTCACTCAAATAAGTTCCTTTCCCCTCTTCCTGTAACCTTAACTCAACAGGAGAATCAGCATTCGCTTTGGACGGCACGATAAGAATACACGGAACAGGCATCTCCCCTTCCCTTATAAGCTGAAATTTATATTGCTCATATTCACGCATAGAATCATGTCCGGTTGCCTCAATTCTTATTTTATGGTCAGGAAGACCTTTAAGACCTAACAAATCCAACATCTTTGCCTGAACAGTTTTCTTTCCTTTCGAAAGAAACGCCTCACGCTTGGAAGCCCACTCATCCAGCTGATTCACATTTTCCTGCATAATACTGAGTGCTCCAGGCATAGAAACATTCACCTGTCCTTTAGTCGTACAAAGCATATCTGACAACTGGAAACGGTCTTGTGCCGCTTTCTTCACCGGAGATTGATCATCTTTCAACCAACGTTTGAACCAACTGACCAGCTTTTGCCTTTTTTCAACTCCAAGTCCATGACCGGTTTCTACTGTCAGCATATCCACCTTTTCGGGAACTCCCAATACTTTATAGCACTGTTGTAATTCAGCATATCCTTGCTGCGCTCCCCACAAATCGACAAAATCATATTTACCGCTTAAAATCAATAAAGGCCGTGGAGCCATCATTAAAGCAAAATCAGGTACCTCCAGTTGTTCACGCCCCTCGTAGGGTATATGTTGGCAACCATCGGAAGGACCTTGCAACTCCATAGTACGTTCTCGGGTAGAAAAGAAACTACAAATGGCCGCTACCTTTACACGGGGATCCAAACCTATATAATAAGCGGTCTGAGTGCCACCGCCGGAAGATCCATAGACTCCGATATGCTCCGGATCAATATCCTTACGGGTCAGTAAATAGTCCAAAGCCCGATGATTGTCCCAATATTCCTGTGCCGCCAAACTAGTACCAAGCAAGTTAAAGCCCGCATTCAGTAAGGTATGTTCCGTGGTAGCCCCCCGTGTCAGCGGCTTTCCTTCCCTGTCAATAAGTTGCAACCGTTCTCCCTGCCCTATGGGATCTACCACCAGTACAGCAATGCCATTGGATGCCATCAACATAGCGGCATGAGACGAAGGCCCTTTACCATTCAATCCATGTCCGCAAAGTTCCAATGTTGCCGGAACAGGAACAGTCGTGTTCTCCGGCATATAAAGATGTGCTGTGACATAGCGGCCGGGCTTGCTTTCAAAAATTATTTTCTCTATATGATAACCCGTACCTTGTACCTTCCCCACCACCTGAGCATTTAAATTCCCTTTCTCCGGAAAAGTACCTACTATTTGTTTATATCGTTCACGGCAACCCTCCAGATACTCCTGCATCCCGGCAGAAGAAGCAAACGCTTGTTGAATAGCCGACTGCCGATCAGCAAACTGCCGATGCACATCACGCATCAGATAAGAATTATAAGCGGTACTTTGACTCCAAGGTAATGCCTTGAACTCACCCTGAGCAGATACCCCAACAGTCCCCACCCATATTCCCAAACCTACACATAAAGTGCGAAAACCGATGATTTTTCTCATAGAATCAATCCTTAAGTTATTGTACCACAATTTCAATTTTCTGACGGTTATCTCCGGCAGTCTTCACATACAGACGTTTATGCTCCGTATCATAAAACCAGCCTGTATTCCGGTCTGCATCTGCAACCGATGAAAGAACGGGCAACGATTTACCATTTTCTATCACAGATTGCGGAGCGTTCTGCAAATAAGCCTTCACCAGATAAGTGTGTTTGGCAGGTTTGTACTTCCCTACCGGTTTATCTGCAGTAAACGTCCAGCTACCATCAGCGAGCCTGCTGGTAAAGCGGGTCAATGAACCAATCCCTTTTTGATAATCCATTGATATACCATCATCTTCATACATCTCGTAAGAAGAAATACCTGACGGATAGACATCCAATGTTATCACATCTACAGGATGCTGATCTACCCACTGCATAGCAGGTTGCATGGGAATAATAGCTCCGGCTTTTATATAGACAGGCAACACATCCAACGGAGTAAGAAAAGACTTATATTGGCGGCCCTCGTAACGCTCACCGGTTTCATAATCAAACCATTCTCCACCGGGGAAATAGACATGCTGGCTCAGTGCACCTTTGGTAGTGACAGGACAAACCATCATCCATGGCCCGAACATATATTGACGTGTCAGCTGATAGGTATTCTCATCCTGAGGATAATCCATCACTAAAGGAGTCATCATGGGACGTGCCGTTTTATAAAGCTGATAGGCATTACTATAAATATAAGGAATCAATGTATAACGCAAACTATCGTATTTGATAAAATTGGCCAAGGCTTCCGGACCATAAGTCCAAGGTTCATGATAACGGGGATGATCCATACCGAACACCATGGCGATAGGTGAAAACATACCGAACTGTACCCAACGGGTATATAATTCCGTATCGTAAGGAGAATATTGTTCAAATCCTCCCATGCAATGAGTCCAGTTACCTACACCACTCATACCGATATTAAGTCCTGCACGTATCACCGGTTCAAACCACTGCCATTCACTCCCCCAGTCTCCGGCCCATATATAAGGATAACGCTGAATTCCCGCATAACCTTCACGGGTATGTGTCAGCCCCCTCATATTATTATATTCCTGAAATTTACGATAGGGTGCTTCCGCATAAGCTAAAGGAAATATATTATGAAGTCCTTTCAGGTCCATCGTCCCTCCGACATCTGTTTTCACAAACTTAGCCCCGATAGAAGCTACTTTCATTACTCCATTCTCCCACCACCAATCCACGGCTTTCGGATCAAAGAAATTCACCAGCCCTTCTATCTTGGCTCCGGGATACAGCACGTTTCCCTGTTCACGCGCCTTATCCAACAGATGATATTCAGGACCATTATCTAGTATGGAACGAATATGGAGCCCCACCATTTTTACATTCTGCGCATAGCAACTGTCAAACATGGCTTTCGGGTCTTTGAAGGTATTACGCCATTCAAAGCAACAACCGCCATTTCCGTAAGTGGTATTAAACAGTCTCCAAGTAGAATCCAGCCAAAGCAAATCAAAAGGCACTCCTTCCTCACGCAAACGTTTACATAAAGCAGGCGGGTATTTATCGGAAGTCATCTCTTCATTCTTCCAGGTTCCACCGGAATAAGTACCGACATGCAACCCCATTGCAAAACGAGGAAGCATGGGGGATTTTCCAGTCAATTCCGTATATCGGTCAATCATGGTATAAAAATCGGGACCATACATAAAATAATAGTCCAAATCACCGCCAAAAGCTTTGAACGAATAATAATCACTACTATCCCACCCCATATTCCATTCGGTAGCAAACGGAGTATGAAAGAACAAACCATATCCTTTGGTACTCATCATAAAAGGTACGGGACAATAATTGGCACGTAAAATATCTTTTCCTCCTACAGCCGGTTTTATCCCTCTTCCCAACTCTACATTCAGATAGACCTTACGCCCTCGCTGATCCATGAAATCCATACGTTCCCCAAAACCAAAGAAATGCTCATCCGGTTGTAGAACAGCTTTCGTCTTGACAGAATCCTTATAAAAACGTTGTTCCGCAAGTTCCGTATAAAGTAGTTTGCCGTTTTTATCGGAAACAGACAGACAGAACGGATTCTTGGTAGCCTCTATAATCAGTTTTCCGGTCGTAATCAACCATGCAGCACCTTTATCTTCCACTGTATAGTGTACAGGAGTAAAATCATATTTCCGAACCATCCACTGCTCATTTTCAGCGAACACGGTACCTTGAGAATGACGTACACGGAACATATCATCTGTACAAAATTCCAATTTCACATTTCCCTGAGGCAGAAGAAACAACAAATCATTTCCTGTCTTCTTAAAAGAAGCATTGGCCGCCCATAGCCCTATACAATACAGGCATAAACAAAAGCATAGGATTCGTTTTTTCATGGTATCTGTTATTTTATTTAAAATCAATCATATTGAATATCAGTTTTTTGGCTACAAGTCCGGCAGCCGAATCATTAATGATGTTCCCATAGATATCCAATGTAGAGAACAAAACACTACCCTTACCCATCGGTACAATCCCCATAGCAGTTCCGATAGCCATAGGATAAGTATGATAGGCTCCGACCAGCAATTCTTCACCTTCCATCACCAATCCCATACGCTCCACCCCCGTATGTATCAATGCCTGATAAGGCCAGTTGAGAGCATTTCCGACAGGAAGTTCCTTGAAAATATCATGCGGCTTATTAAACATCACCCCGCCCAGCCAGTTGGTTCCAACAAAGAATTTGTCCTTAAAAACCGCTTTACTATTAGCCGCTATAAATTCCGACCACTCATCAGCACTCTGAATAATAAAGATTTTGGTTCCATCATTTACAGCACGTTCCATTAAACGCTGTGCATCCGGCATCTTATCATTAGGAACAGCCCAATCCAGACGACAACGCGCGTTACTGCGAGGATGCCTGAAACGAATCTCTATATCGGCAGACTTGCCTCCTTCCAAATAGACTTTTCCATCGCCCAAATGCTCTTTCTTCCTGGTAATTTCATATATTTTCTTACCATTGACAAAGACTTCAATCATACTACGGTCATTACTCTGAGGAATAATCGTATATTCACCACTGACAGAGGGAAGTATTTTACCACTCCATTTAATACCATAACCATCCAGCATATACACAAAAGGACTTGGTGTAGCTCCTTCAATAGCACTCAGATTAACCACCTTGGCCACTTCATGATAAACTTCCTTCTGAAATTCCATATCCTCATAATAGACCACATCCAATCCCGGTTTGCCATCGGCAGAGCGTAACGCTTCCATCGGCACCATTGTCAATTGATCTTTCTTAGGAGGACGGGCCACCATAATCCAATCCAACTTTCCTAAATTATCCTCGTAAGCCGCAACCGCTTCTTTCGTTTTACCCTTCAAGAAATTCTGTAAAGCGTTTCCATCTTCCCAAACGGCCCCTTTGCCATCCAACATATTGGATGCCAGATTTACAGACAATATATCATCATACCCAGTTGTAACAACGGAATTTTCCTTACATAGTTTTGCTTGAATTCTACAAAGTCCTCCAGCTGCAGGAACAGGTATTTTTACATCTTTCACCAACAACTGACCATAAACCTCACCTCCGGCGGCTTCTGTTTCATAAGTCCCTACCTCCGTTATATTTCCTTGAGAGTCCGTCACCGAGATTTTCAATTGATGTTTTCCCCGGACATTCTTCTCATTAATCAGATAAAAGTCAACGGTCACCTCTCCCCCTGCGGCTGCAACCTGTTGCCTAGTCTTTACCGCTACATACAAAGGCTGATTATAACGAGCTATAATAGCCGGATCCGATTTGGGATAACGAAAACAATCGACAATTCCCGAATAATTCTCCGTCAATTCCGATTCCCATCCATTGACAACGTATGCATCCGTCAAATTATTCATTCTGGCCGATTCTATTTTACGTCCCTGATGTTCATAAGACACCGTTCCCATAGCCACACATAAATCATCTACGGTAGGATAAACTGTCCTTAGCTGTTTAGCATCCAGAAATTCATTAAATTCATCATACCAACGTAAAAACTCTCTACCATCCCATCCTTTATAGCTATATTTTTCCAAATCTTCTTTATTCTTTTCCAAACGAGGAGGTGATGATAAAGCCCCTTCCTCACCAAAGAATACAATTTCACGCTTATTCTTTGTATCATTATAATAATCTTCAGGGCCTTTGTACAAGCCTTCATTCCAAACAGCAGGTCCTCCGGCACGATGATAATCATACCAGCCACTCCAATACACTTTTTCATCGTAAGGACGAATATGAATTTTAGCCTGATCGTCTATATCATCCCCCTTTGCCCAAGCCGAGGTACGAAGAATCAGCCGGGAAGGATCCAGTACACGCATATCCTTCATCGCTTGAATTTCCAATGCCAACTTTTCAGGAGCAGCATTTCCAGATTCATTCATCATATTGTAGATAACCAGACAGGGATGACTGCGATCCCTCTTTACCATACGGACGACCTTTTCATGCAAAACAGCATTCATAAACGGCTGTCTCACATCCAGACGGAAGCCGCCAGGCTCTTCAAAATAGAGCAGTCCCAACTCATCAGCATAATTCATTACGTCAGTATTACCGATAAAACGATGAAAATTCAACATATTCAACCCTAACTCCTTAGCGATGCGAATTTGCCTTTCAGCCAATTCTTCCGATGGGAAAATACCATTGACCGGCCAAAAACTCCAACTGATGGCCGAGCGAAGCATGATACGTTTTCCGTTTAAACGAAAAACAGCATCCTCACCTATACCGGAAGCCTCGAACCAACGGAATCCAAAACGGCGGGAATCTTTATCTACCCAGTTCTTTCCTTCGGATAACTCCACCTCACATACATACAGATTAGGATCATCCACGCTCCATAATTTCGCCTCCGGAGCTGATATAGGAATCTTCAGTTCATTCATACCTTTATTTAAAGAAACACCCTTTATCTCTTTAGAATAAACTATTTTTTCTTTATTTTGCCACTCGTACACCGTTATACGAAGATCCTGCTTCGTAGTCTTTCCTTTTTCATTCTGTAATGTCAGAATAGCGTTGGCGGTGGTTATCTGAGGAGTGTTCTGCATATAAATATCCGCCACATAAACAGCATTACATACCTTCATACCAACTTTTCCTGTTATTCCTCCAAAGCCATGACCGGGAGGCAACATCTTATCTCCCCACGGAATAGTTCTGGAGTCACGCCAATCATGGTTACCACCCGCATCCGTTATACGTACAGCCAATTGTACTTGTTCTCCCGATTTTATATAAGGAGTTATATCCGTTTCGAAAGGAACATTGTCCACAATCTGATAATCCACTAATCTCTGATTAATAAAAATCTCCGCCCGTGAACGTATAGAGCCAAAATTCAAAAAGACTTTTTGTCCTTTCTTCAACACCGGAATATCCATTGTACGACTCCACCATGTAACTCCTGTAATATCTCCTTCGGGTCCGGACTGAGTTTGAAGATATTCTTCAGCTGTTCCGGGAACCTGTACCGGAAGAGTCTGGGCAGAAGTCAATATATCCCATCCCGCTGTAGGAACAGTTGCAGGAACTTTCTGTGCCTCTTCCAATGTCAAATAAATATCCTCTGTCTGCCAAGCTGCATTTTTATCCTGCCATAAATGCCATCCTTTTCCTGACAAATCAAAAAACGGTCTCTCCTGTGCTCTCACCCCATAAAATGGACATAACAACAAAAATGCTATGGCAATAATACTCTTCTTCATAATTATCTATTACTTTCTTTTATTAAATTCAATAATAACTGTTGGCCCACTACATTAGCCCTGTTCTCGCTTTTGGTATTAAAAGTATTCATCGACTCGTTCATACCATCAAGATCAACAGGAACTGTATAAGCTTTGACATCCTTTATACATGCAGGAATATCCAATGTAGTAATAATTATTTTTCCACGACCTGCCGGAATAACAGACAAGGCAGAATAAACTTCTTTTTTATGATCGGAAACACAAGCAACCAATGTTTCCCCATTAAAGCAACGCAACCCTACACGATGACGGTTGTAAGTAGCAAAGCATTGATATTCCCAATTAAAGACACAATTAACAGGCAATCCATCAAAAATACGATGTTCTCTATTGAAAAAGTTCCCACCATACCAAGCCGTACCTAGTTTCTTTGAACCACGATAATCCAAAACTTCTTTATCCGCTAAAAACTCAGCCCACCTTTCCGCATTATCCACAATAATCAATGTATGTCCCTTGTAAACCCATTCCATAATATCACTCATACCACTTCCCCATTGAGTAGGTTCAAAGGCGCCAACCAACAAATAATCTCCCGAAGGTATCCCTTCTTTATATTCCGGAATATCAAAACCAACTGTTTTCATAAAATTGCTCAGAACGCCCGTAGTATCAGCAATAGAACCATTAGCTGTAATTCCTTTCGTATTCAAACTTACAGCAAACAAAGAATCGTCTCCAGTTGCAAAAGTTTTTTTGCCTTTGACCAGCTTTGCTTCAATACAAACATAGCCTGTTGCCCGAGGAACAAAATTCCAGCCGGTCTGTAAACATTGACCATATACATTCCCCCCTTTAACATGTACACTAGATACATGGGTAGCCAATACAGTACCTTCCGCATCTTTCGCTATCAATTGAAGAGAATAATTCCCCTTCAGATTCTTTTCATTTACAATATAAGTATCTACTATAGTCGTATCTCCAACATTCAGCACTTTCCGATTCATTTTTACAGCTAAAAATAACGGTTGGTTATAACGAGCCATTACTTCCACATCTCCTTTAGGATAACGATAATTATCAACAATGCCGGAGTGATTTTCCAGTTTCATACTTTCCCAACCATTTACAGCATAAGCATCCACCGTATTACTGATACGAATATTCTCAATTACCCTACCTTGATAATAGAAAGCCACATTCCCCATGGCACGGGTCAAATCATCCACTGTAGGAAATGCTTTGGCAAATCCATTGTGTTTAAGAAACGAATCATATGCATCATACCATTTCATATAATCCATCGCTTCCCATCCTGAAGTAGTGCCAGATTGCAGGATTTCATCCCGAATGAGCTGAAGACGCGGCGGAGTACCAATAGCCCCGTCTTCCCCCCAATAAATAATCTCATCCTTATGATCTGAAAAACGGTGATAGTTATCTTTACCCAAATATAAATTATCATGATAGCAACCCGGACCACCTGCATGATGCCTGTCATACCATCCATAATCATAAAAAGTAGTATCGTTTGGCATCAAGTGCAATTTAAAACGGGCATTCGCCTCATTTTCCGGGTTCTCTCCATTACTGGAATTATAAGTTAAGATACGGGTAGGATCCAACGAATGGGCCATACGCATCTGCGCATAATCCTGTACCTGTGGCCAAGCTCCCCGTTCATTATGCAAATTATAAATAACAAGAGACGGATGGTTACGGTCACGTTTAATCATTCGCGCCAATTTTTCATTCCGGTAAGCAAAATAAAACTTGCTTTGCTTGTTATTATCATTAAAGTGACTGATAGGATACTGATTGCCTCCCGGTTCTTCAAAGTATAATAGTCCCAATTCATCAGCATAATCCAAGACATTGCTATGCCCGATAGTACGGTGAAAATTCAACATGTTAAGTCCTAGCTTTTTAGCACTCTCCACTTGTCTCCTAGCCAACTCGTCAGATGGAGTGATCCCATTATCCGGCCAGAAACTCCATGAGATAGCTGTACGTAAAACAATTCTTTTTCCATTCAAGAAAAATTGCTTATCTCCATGAATATCCTTCACTTCAAACCATCTGAATCCAAAACGCTGCGTATAATTATCCGTACCTACTGAAACAGACAAATCATAAAGATGAGGAGAATCCGTACTCCACAATTTTGCCGCTGGCAAATGAATATGAAAAGTTTGTTTATTCTCTCCGACAACAAGATTTTCAACAGAGTATTCTTTTCGATAAAGTACTTTCTCACCTTTATGTTCTTTTACTGTTAAAAGCATTTTCTGAGCCTTCATCGGGTTCTTTGTTTCATTACAAGCCGTCACTTCAACTTCAATAGAATGAGGGTCCGGTTGGTTTTTAATAAAAACATCTCCAATATATAACTTATCCGTAGCAACCAACTCCACTTTTCCAGTTATACCGCCAAAACCATGAGAAGGATTAGTTCTATACTCTCCCCATGTATAGACTTGGGAATCTTTCCAATTAAAATTACCATTTGGATCAGTAATGCGGAAAGCAATCACATTTTCCTGACCAGGTAGAATAAAAGGTGTCACATCTACAGCAAACGGCGTACTATTCACCAAATCATATCCCACCAATTTTTTATTAACAAAAATCTCAGCTCTAAAACGAACAGAAGCAACATTCATCACTATCCGTTTATTTCTCCAATCAGCAGGTACATTTATTTTTGTATCAAACCATGAAACCCCTACATAATTTCCGGTAACTCCAAATGTTTCTCCATTCCATCCCCATAGGTGCTGCTCTATGGTAGCGGGAAGTGTCACCCCTATCTTATCGGGTGTATCAAGCAAATTCCAGCCTCCGGTAGGTATATGGACAGGGAGGTCATGAATATTGACAGGAGGAACGTAAAGAGAATCATTTTGCCATACAGCCGAACGATCAAGAGTGATATTCCATAGAGTTTCTGATAAATTGATAGTATTCCTTTCTTGGGAAATACCCCATGACACATTTACCAAAACACCAAACACAGTAAATAAAATCTTTCGATTAACTATATTCAACAGTTTCATAACTATATTAGATTAAGATTTTTACATATACAAATATAAATCCTGATATACAGGAAGAAGTGTAAAATATGATCTTTTATGTGCAAAATTCAGCTTAAGGAGAAAAAATAATGATAACATCCGCATCCTTAATTCATATTATACATGCCGATGTTATCACTACTAAACTATCATATATAAATATCTATACTATTTTTTATACCTATTGATCAAATCTTGTGGCAATCGTATAATACAAATATTCATGGATATACCATCATCTGAAAGCATGGCTGACTGAATATGAATTTTTGTTCCATCAGCAGAGAATGTAGGGTGAGGATGATCAGCTGCTGTTTTTTTATGTCCTGTCGATAACAAAATCAATTCTCCCGTATGTCTGTCGATTAAATAAATGTTTCTATCAAAATCATCTCCTACCGCCCAATTACCATCTGCGCTGCCATTAACATGCCAAAATCCACTGCCAAAAGGAATCTGTCCCGCCAATGTGAAATTACGTGTACGAAGATTAACAATGGCCAACCCGGTAGCCTTTTCCCTTGTACCGGACGGTCCCCATCCAGGCTCCTGTCCGGGATTTGTAGGATCGAGCACATAATCAACCACAGGGGCATCATAATCCTCACGTATAGGTCTGTGGCCCAATATGGCAATAGCAATCTCATCACGAGTTATCATAGCCTCATGCGTTACCCAATCATAAGTTGTTTCACGGTAAATGGGACGCAATCCCGTACCGTCAGCATTTACCATCCAAGTTCTTTGAGGAGCCTTTCCACCTGTTTCCCAACAAAAAATAATTTCTCCCGGAACCCATGGATTCGCCTGAACATGTCCCGTTTCAAAGGGTAAAGATATGACATGCTTCAACTCCCCTGTTTCCAAATTCATACTAGCAATTCCTGTAGGTCCAGCTCCCTTATTTTTAGGTCCGAACCCTCCCTCTAATTTTGTACCAACAGGTAGATATTTAGCAGCTTCCTCTTTACCAACTCTAAAATAAGCTACTTTTTCCGTAGCATCCAAAGCAATATCTCCTCCCACTCCCATTTCTGCAGGTATATCACCACATATACGTTCATAAGCAGAAACCTTCTTCATTTTCCCCATTTCACTATCAGCAAGAACAGCGCCCAAATCCATTTCTACAATTTCATAGGGATGAACATTGGAAGAAGAAGCATCCTTCTTTCTTTTTTCTATAGGAAGCTTGCGTAGAAAAAACATTTTCATAGATTTTCTAGCCAATAATAATTTACCAGCATATCCCCCTTCTGTTACTTGTACCATTTCCCCCGTTACTTCATTAACAGCTATTGCATCACCATCCGCCCGTTTTGAATTAAAAACGCACCATTTTCCATCTGATGTCCATTGATTATGTGTTTGATAAGTTTTTCTATCTCCCATTCCAGATTTACTCGTAAGGAAAACCAATTCGACTCCTGTAACAGGGTCTTTTACAACTTTCATTTCTGACGGAAACCTATGTCCAATCTGAGAAAAAGAAGAAAAAGGAAGGAAAAAAAAAGAAACAATTAATATTATATTTTTCATCATACTATACTTTTACGAGATTATACAAAACTTGCCCAAGTAAATACACCGTATTACAAACTCGGGCAAGAATTCAACTAATTTTGTTTAGACAACTTTAGGGCTCAACCTCCCTATTATATATTCTATTCAAGACTACTTATTTTTAAAGCCATATCCATTAGTAATGGTATTATTAGAATTCTCAATCTGTACCGGATTAATAGGTAACAAATAGATAGGCGGCTCATTATCTTTCAAACCGCAGAATATATAATCATTATATTCTTTCTCATTATCTATAATATCCTTACCCCAATTCTCTTTTTTATAGCCATCAGCTTCCAAAGCTTTAGCTTCAGCGCCATCTGGGTTAATGTACTCAAACAATCCTTTAATAGCAAGATTAGTAACGGGAGTAGTCGTCCCGTAATCCAAGCCAAGACTAGTCCAATTGTCATGCTGTCCACGCCATCCCGGATACAAAACAGGATCTCCCTCAACTCCAGTCGCAGTAAGACGATAACCGTATATAGTTTTAGCATCCACTAATTTTGTCCAAACATAGTTCGATATTACATTACCATTAGGGAATGTATAATATCCCTGATTTTTAAGGCCATTAATTAAAGCAGTAGCACGCTGATGAAAAATCCGATTGGCTTCATATATTTTTCCTGTCCTAATTAAATCATAACGACGCATTCCTTCGCCACCGAACTCCAAATTTCTCTCTTGAAGAATTGCATCCAGCATATTTCCACAATCAGCTACAAATCCATTCACATCTGCTTTCTCCGCAGACCCAAAAGCACGACTTCTGACTTGAGACAACATACTCAAAGCTTCAGTGGCATCCCCCAATTCATAGTCTACCTCAGCCAACATAAGCATAACATCCGAAAAGCGCAAATATGGATTATTGATACCAGACGCACGCTGTGAAGCTGTCCAAGGAGATTCTTGTCTATTTTCATCCCATTTATTCAATGAAATACCTCCACCACCACATTTATTACCCATAATCCAAGGAATCAACATTTCAACTCCCTGTCCTGTAGAACCAGTCACCGTACAAGTTACATCACGACGCTTATCATCCTTAGAGAAATCCCCATAATAATAGTAAGGATGAAAACGGCTCTGCCCTGCATCCTTGCATGGATAATTATTCTTACCACCTCCGTCAGACGGACGACCGAAAGCATAAGGACGTTCAGAGTATAATCCTCGATTTTCCGGAATTTCATAAATATTTTCATTCGGCGTTATCATTTCTCCCATTTGTTGGAATACATATTGGTAAGGATTATCATAAATACGGGAACCATTACTTGAACGAGGGTCCAGCGTGCATAACGATGCAGTTCCCGAACTTTGAATACAGGCACGAAGATATTTCTGAGCTATTTCATAATACTTCTTATAATCAGTACGGCGTCCATAGAAAGAATTCGTAATGCTACTTTCTGTTAGTTTATCAAATAAATAAAGATTTCCTGAATCATCTTTATAGAAATCACTCCCCAAATCGGTACGACGAGTTGAATATCCTCCGGCATATATGCACATTCTTCCGATTAATCCTTGAACATAAGTACGGGTCATAGAAGTATTAGGAACATTAGCACTTTCCCCACAACGATACATATAAGGTTCGACATCAATCAATTTTTGAATATGATAGTCATAGATCAAATCTCTAGGCACAAGCCCTTGAGCAGTCTGACCGGATATCAAAGAATGAGGAACATCACCATAATACCTAAGTAATTCAAAATAAATAGTTGCACGCAAAGCAATAGCCTCACCATAAATCTGAGACAGTTCACTGGGCTGACCAGTAGACATATATTCTTCAAAGTCTGTCGTAGCCTCAAATGAAGAACATAATGAATTACACATGGAGATAATCTTATAGGCATTGTCCCATGCCTTCTTACAATCAGATTGGTCAGCAGGAAAAGCACCTGTACCCTCGCCATACAGATTAGTTGCTTGAAATTGTGTAGCAGCCGTATACGAAACTGGATAACGTTCCACATCAGATCCTACAACTGTATATAAGTAAAACAAACCATTAGAATGGATATAAGAGTCACGCCAAGTATTATAAGCATTTAATAAGGCTGCACGAGCAGTTGATGGTTCTGAAAATACAAAATCCGGATTTACTACAGAATTGGATTTTACATCTAAATCAGTACAAGCTGAAAAACCAAAGACGATACCTGCACTTACTATAAGTTTCAATATATTAGTTTTCATTGTTTTCTAGATTTTAATTATTTACAAAGTAAGTTTTAAGCCAACAGTGAATGTTCTAGAACGAGGATAAGTATAATAATCCAAACCGATTGTCGGAAAACCACCATAATTTCCATTTGTATTAACTTCCGGATCTAAGCCCGAATAACCAGTAATACAGAACAAATTACCTCCTGTAACATAAAAACGTGCATATTCAAGACCTATTTTCTTCACCCATTGTGTAGGTAATGTATACCCGACCGTCAAAGTATTCAAACGTAAATAGGAAGCATCCTCTACCCAATTAGACAAGACCAAACCACGTTCATAATAAGGCAACGCATATTTAGCACCAGCATTTAAAACAGCTAGAGAAGCAGGGTCAGTTACAGGCTGTAAATCTCCGTTTGCATCAACATCATATATTTTATACGTATCTTCTATAAACTTCATTCTGTTAGCCCCAATACTATTATCAATATTTCCATACATATTTGACATAGCTAATGCATTATAAACTTTACCACCAATAGCGTAGGTAAACCCAGCACTGAAGTCAAAGTTCTTATAAGTCATATTGATATTCAAACCACCGGTATGTTTGGGAGTAACTTCACCTAAATCTACAACATCCGCCTCGTCAACTGTTCCATTACCATCTGCATCACGTAACTTTATTGCTCCTGGGAAAGCACTACAACCATCTGTTGTAAAATTACTCTGCCCATAATAACGCCCTATCAATGATGTATTCAAATCGGGGATACCATCTTTCAGTTTATAGACATGTTTACCATTTTGTTCTGTTATTATAAAATCATCTAAAGTGTAGAAGCCGTCATTTATGAAACCTCTCACCACGCCAACAGGTTTTCCTTCTTTGAATTCATAATCATAAGAGGGACGCAAGGCACTAGAAGCCCAATTGGTATTATACTGAGTAGATACATTCTCATTCAACTCATCAATATTATTATGATTATAGTTATAAGTAGCAGCAATGTTCAAATTAAAATTCTTTGTGCGTACAATATCATAATTCAATGCTAATTCCATACCTTTGTTTGAAGTACGGCCAATATTTTGATATTGATAAGTATAACCTGTAGAAGCATCAATAGGAACATAAATCAAAAGATCTTTTGTCGTATTCCAATAAAAATCCAAACTACCAGAAAGACGGTTGTTCAAGAATCCGAAATCGAGCCCAAAGTTACGTGAAATAGTTGTTTCCCATTTCAGATCCGGATTTGCCAACATGCCGGCAGGTGCATAGGTGGTTAATGACTCATTATTCCAAATGATAGTATTGGAAGTCCAAGTTTCCTCCCATAATTGAGAACTTATATTATCAGAACCCGATGTACCATAAGAAAAACGTAATTTTAGATAATCTAACCAACTTTTTGCGGACTGCATGAAAGGCTCATCAATAATACGCCATGCAAATGCAGCTGCCGGGAAATATCCCCAACGATTATTCTGCGCAAATTTAGAAGAACCGTCAGTACGGAATGTCGCCGTTAATAAATAACGATCAAGATATGAATAATTAATACGTCCGAAAAATGAACGAGTAATATTAGGGGTACCTTCTGTGTTACCAAAACTATCTTTTGTTCCATCCGTCATATTAATCATGCCAAATACGCGATCAAAGTCAAAAGAAGAAGCATAGCCTGTACCATAAATATTATTTTCATTGGTTACAGAATATAAATTTTCATTACCGACTAATAGAGACAAATCATGTTTATCACCCAAGCCTTGTACTTGCCAATTTATCGTCAAGGCATTACGCCATGAATATCCATCTTTTTTCTTCAATTCGCCATACTTATAACTACTGGCACTTGTTTCACCATTATTATAATTCTTAGTATGTCCCCATATTCCATTAATAGAAAAATCTTCATTTACGGTCAAACCTTTGATAATTTCCCAGTTGGCGGTAAATAGCCCTCTTACTGTATTAGTCTTAGACAAATTTTTATAAGAGTTTGTGACGTCTACAGGATTATAAGCATCATCTATATTAACATCACCATTACCAAAACCTGCAAAGTTACCGTTGCCCAACGGGTTATCAATAGGTTTATACATAAATGCTTTTGAAAGAATAGTATTTCCTTCATTTCCTTTCTTATTTGTTTGGGTAAAACGTACATCAAATCCCACTTTAAAATTTGAGAATAATTGATGATTCAACTTTAAGGTAGCATTAATACGGTCATATGAAGAATTTATCTTGATACCTGGATCATTCAAATAGTTGACCATAAACAAATATTTGGTTTTCTCACCCGCGCCATTAATTGATAAATTATGAGACTGAGTAATAACGGTATGTAATAAATCATCAGTATAATTATGCACACTCATATTAGCATAGTCATTATAACGACTACCGCCTTCTACAGATGAACCCAAACCAAAATATTCCTCTACACCTCTTTGATATCCAATACCCTGGGCAGCTGCATAACTCCACGTATTCAACACATAATCCTGAGCATCCAACACATCATATGTTTTTGCTACAGATTTTACTTGCATATAGGCTTCATAAGTAACAGTAGAACGTTCTCCATCAGCAGTATTAGTTGTAACTAAAATTACACCATTAGCTCCACGAGCACCATAAATAGCAGTTGATGACGCATCTTTTAAGACATCAATACTCTTTATCTGACTTGCCGGGATATCAGATATAGATTCCACAGGCATTCCATCAACAATGTATAAAGGAGCATTACTTTGAGTCACCGAACCACCTCCACGCACACGGATATCAATAGATGCTCCGGGACGCCCATCCTGCGCCGTAACAACAACGCCTGCCAATCTTCCCTGAATAGCCTGAGATATGTCAGCAACAGGATTTGCCTTCAAGTTATCCCCTGAAATAGTAGCAACCGAACCAGTCAAGTCACGTTTCTTCACAGTCCCATAGCCTATTACTACCACGTCATCCAGCAACTGTGTGTCCTCCTTTAATATAATTCTAAGCAGATTCCTATTATTTACCTTTACTTCCCGAGTTACATACCCCACATAAGAAACTATTAAAGTGATTTGTGGATCGGCATCAAGAGAAAAGGTACCGTCAATATCAGTAATAGTGCCTGTAGTAGTGTTCTTAATAGATACATTGACTCCGATAACAGGTTCACCATTTTCGTCCACTACGACTCCCTTAACTTTACCGGCTTGCTGTACACCTTGCAAGGCTCCAGTATGCTCCAAAGCCTTGTATACCAAGACATGGTCTCCGTCAATTTGATATGTGATATTCGTCCCCTCGAACAACTTATCAAGTATATACTCAATATTGCTATTCCGAGCTTTAATGCTGACTTTATGCTTAATATCAACATTATCATTAAAGACAAACAGATAACTCGATTGTTTTTCAATCATATTTATCACTTGCTCCAATGTTCCATTCTCACATGCTACACTGATGCTGTATTTTTGTCCATCTTCTTCTGCCTGTGCATATGCGTGAAACGAAACAAACAACATGAATAATACAATTCTTACGGATCTCCACATAGACCGCTGGATAAACGGGCTTTCATAACCATTTACAAAGTCTGTTTTCATTTTATTAGATTTTTAAAAGAAATGTGTTATTATTGTTTTTCAAGTACTTGAGCAATTTTCTATTTGAGATATATAATCTGGTGTTCTTCGTCTTGCTCTATTGTAAAGTGAGAATCTCTTTGCAATAACTTAAGAGCACTTAGAATGCCCCGACTTTGCCTGAACTTACCGGTATACTTATATTTCTCCAATTTTTTATTCTGAATGACAATACTATCACCAAAGTATTTGGTGAATGTTTCCATTACATCCTTAAATTTAGCATTTTTTACGCAAATAAGTCCTTCCCGCCACCTGAACTGATCATAGTCAACTATATCTTTCAAATACATTTTCCCATTTGTATAGCTTAATAACATTTGATCAGGTTTTAAATAAATATTATTTCCCTTCAATCTGACCTGCACCTTGCCTTCAAATAATGAAGTTTTCAACACATCTGCATTAGAATAAGCTTCCAGATTAAAATGAGTACCCAATACTCTGACATCCCCCTTGGATGTATGTACACTAAAGGGCCTTTTTTTATTAGGACTCACCTCAAAATATGCCTCTCCATCCAATTCTACTATTCGTTGGTTTCCTGCAAATGCGGTGGGATAGCTAAACTTGGTATTTGAGTTCAACCATACTGAAGTACTATCCGCTAAAATCAAATTTATTCTTTGTCCTGCCGGCACATTAACAGTCTGCATTAAATAAGAATTCCGAACTAAAGCCTGATATTTATAAATAGTGAAACTTGTAATAGCCAAAAGCATTATGGCAGCAATTCTAACAGCATAATTTACAACTCTCAACGCCATTGTCTTTTCATCTTGGTTAGAAATCAAATCTTCATTCGCCAACAAAATACCCGCGTCATACATTTGTTTCTCACGACATAAAGTATCATAATTTTCCGGTGAACTTTCAGCCCACTGTTTGATTGCCAACTTCTGCTTCTCGGATGCTTTGCCAGCAAAAAAAATATATAATTGTAGTATATCCATCTTTTTTTGTTACTTACTCTATAAGCACATGAAAAAGGAAATACCCTAAAAAAAAATAAAAAAAATAGGTTCAAATAAAGAAAATCAAACTTGGAAAGTAATCTTTAAGAGCAATCCGGAGTTCTTTCAGCGCTTTACTTATATGATATTCAATAGTTTTCTGATTCAATTCGAGTCTTTTAGCTATCTCCGGATAGGATATATTTTCATATCTATTCATCAGAAAAATTCGCCTGGTCTTTGATGGTAACTTTTTAAGTGTACGGTTTACTATATCCTGAACCTCACTGGAATAAAGTTCATATGGATCACAAGCTGACAAAGTATTTATTTTAAAATCCAGTTCCCATAAACCAACCTCGGACAACAAGGAATCCCTCTCATTATGTAAACGTGCCTGACGCAAATAATTCAGACATTTATGCTTTATAACAGTTAATAAATAAGCCGGAATATTTTCATCAGACTTTAATTCTTTCCGGTGCTCCCAATAATAGGCTAAAGATTCCATTACAATATCTTCTGCCAAAGAAGCATCAGAGAGATAAGTTTGCGCAAAACGGATGAAACGTAGACGATAATTAGTATATAATTTACTAAAAACATCTGTTTCCGACTTTAAAAGATTATCCATACACAATTATTATATTTTATGAGATACACAATATTCGTAAAATATATCGATATGCGCAAACTTATCTCCACTAATTATTAATTCGGCACATTCATATAACTATCCGGCAACCACCCTTTCAATACAAAAGCAGGATTCCGATAATTGTTTATCAACTCTGTATCTTTATCTTTTGTCAGCTGTCGGGAATATGGATGACGTTTGGATACATCAACCGGATTTCCTGTCACCATATCACAAGTATTATACTCGTACATTTTAGCAGTCTTCGCTCCAATAGAACTCCAGCCTTCAGGAATTATATTTTTCACTTTACAATCTATCAAGACAAACTCTGCATCAGGGTAGGCCGAACCGTGGTTACTTTTAGTACGTCCGTAATCCGCCTGTTTACCATCCTCCGTAGAAAAAGTGCATTCAACAAACACATTACCATGATTGCCTGCCGTATTTCTTACCCATGAGAAAGGGCCGCCACCATTACGGAAATTACTTTTATAAGCAAACAAGCTGCCACGTCCTAAAATAGTATCACCACCACCATCCAACTCACAAGATTCCATATAGATTGTTCCATTCGCCTGCAATGCATCTCCTGAACCTATAATATGTACACGGTATAAAGCAATCCTTTCTCCATTAATCAACAACCCTTCTGCCTGACCTTTTAAATCTGTAGCAATGGTCATATCCTCAATGACTATATCCTTGCAATTATCAAGCATGAAAGCCGCCCGACGGGAAGGAAATGTACCGGGCCACTCATTGGTTTTCACAGTCAGCGGATGAGGATTAAAGACTTCATTATTTGCATAATGTACTTTAGTATCGGCCATTCCTGCTCCTTTAATTTTAACATTCCATTTATTCCTTGTATAGACCAATTCTTCATAATCACCGGGATTAACTAAAATCACAGTCTGCCGTTCATTAAAATCAGGAATAAAATCCAAGGCCCCCTGAACTGTATTAAAGTCCCCTTTTCCTGTAGCATCCACAATCAATGTATCTGAAAGTTCCGGCATGTCAGATTTAGTAGTGAAAGTCCACTCATCTTCTTTAGTGACTCCTTGAAAACTGCCGTCAGCTAAATTTAACACACCATTATCTATAGTCACATAGTAAGTATGCCCATATTCCAGCATATTATTGTGTAGATAAATAGTAGCTATAGAATCACGCACGATGACGGGATAAAAATGAAAGGCATCCGTAAATCCCCCTATAATAGTAAGCTGGTACACAGGAGGAGTAGGTTCCGCCGTTCCCGAAGGAGTACCCGGACGAGTATCTTTATTGGTAGGCACAACGGTACGAGTATAGTCATAAGGCACTTTTGTATAATCACATTCCGGACCATACGTACGGCTCTCCGTAGGACCAGACGGAATACTCAAATCCAAACTGTCCACCACTTGGTCAGTAACTGCGTCATAAACCCGTATCATACCGGAATCTCCAAGGACAGGAGTCTCGGAAAAAGTAAGAACCAAATGAGTGTCCGGATTGACATTTTCCGAACCGGAAGCAGGAAAAAGTGTTGCATTGACCTGCCCTGTCTGATTACACGCCATTATAAAAGGAACTGCGGCAATCATACCTAAAAACGATTTTAATGTAACCATAGATTCATCAGTATTAAATTCAAGTCTTAATCATTCTATTCCCATTCCACCTTCATATAATGCAGCATCGTTGTACTTTCACCACAACTGCCCGTATGCTGGATACCGGTGCCCCCAAAAGTGTTCGAGGCTATATCCGCCTCCAAATCTACCGAAAGTTTCAAGTTCGGATCAGTTACAGGCGCCGGAAGCGGAGTTGTCGTTGAAGCATGTGCTGTCAATTTTCCTCCTTTAGCAGTCAATGTCAGAGTACAATTTGTACGATAGCAGGTAGAAGACACCGGTTGACTGATGGCTTCAGCCACCCCGTTCTCATATTTCATCAAAATAAAATCAACCGCATTACTATACTTGGTCGTACGAATGATACGCAATGCATATCCCGTTAAAGTACGGGTATCAAACTTGATATACAAATCCAAATACTGTCCTGTAGCACTACCAAAACCTTGTCCTGCTGTTTTACTGGCATCCACATTCAATGTGATTGCCATATCTCCATAGCTGCCATCCAGTGGAGTATACAGCAAACGGGCTCCTTTCTGATCTTGTAACAAACCGGTTCCATGAGAACCATTCATTCCCGGTCCATAAATCCAATAATCCTTATCCGGAACTACCTGCCAATCGTATGCTGCCGTATCCAAAGGCTTATATCCACCAATCGTCCAAAATCCCGGTAAAAGTTGTGGTTGATTCTTACATGGAAAGTTCTGAAAATCCGTTTCAAATATATGAGTGATATTCACTTGCCCTTTCTTTATCGGAGAATTGGAAACAACAATCCGTTCTTCCCCCGGCAAACAACGCAGATGCTTGGGAGCGATAGCTGCCATCAGATAATAACCAACATCTTCTTTTACCAACGTATAGGAATATTCCGGTTCATTCAAGCGGGATACAGAAACCGGAAGTCTATCAGTCCCGTTCCTGTCCGTACATCTATACCAGGTTATCAATGATTCATCCTTACGCCCATTCAAATTTAAAGCATAACTGACAGTAGCTACTCCTTTAGCAATATTCAATTCCGGCTCTTCCGTAAACGAGGGAGCCGGTACATAATCGGGAGCAACCGTAAGTTCTGTCGCACATTCCAAACCATCCTCTGTATAGGCTATCACAGTGAAATGTTTTGTTTCATCCTCCGTATTAGTTGCCTCGACAACACATTCATATCCCTCGGAAGTAGATAATTTCACATCCTTTTCATAACCTTGTTGTACTTTCCACTTCACGGGAACATTATTCAGCACATAGTTGCAATGCCTTTTTACCGTTGCAACCAGTCTGACCGGCTGGCCACCAGTCTGGATGGAAGCCGTTAAAGGCTCTACAGAAAGACAAGAGGGCATCCAGGTATAATCCCTTCCATCCCGCTTACCTATAGCAATGACACGGTCTTTCACCTGAAGAGGATCCCAATCATCCTCTCCTCTCAATAAATTGTAAGTATTATAAACCGCCTCTTCATTCTCTTCCAGCCGGAAAGTTTTCAGTTGATTCAGCTGATCCATGCAAACCGTATTATAAGGCTTGTCAGCCCCAATTACATAAGGTTGCCCGTTCAGTTTCACATTGTATTGATAACAACGCAACCAATCCGTAGGATCATGTGTCCAGCCCGCATAAACCGGCTTCTTCGAATGATAACGGCAATCGACAATACTTAACGGCCCGACCGACTTACAAAAATATTGCCGGTCTTCCTCATGACATACATAAAAGTCACAGTTCAAAAATACAGCTCCGCCCATATCACTTCTCCAAAAAGGTTTCTGACCATAAAAATGAAGTGTACAATCCAGATAAACCCCTGTTCCGGTCAACGCATCATCCGTACTTTCCATGTGGCATTTATTAAAAAGTATCCGCTTGGCACCATTCAACGGATTCATGTTCAAGCGGCTGATGAAATGTACATTATCCGCCACAATCTTGTCGCCATGACAATAAGCGACGTGCGCCTGAGTGATGGCAGACATTCTTTTCTTCCTGCTTAATTCCTTCTTCAGAGGGTATTCCAAATCTACATTACAGAAATTCCCCATGGTCAAGTCCTTTACCAACAGACCGTCTCCCCAAAAATCAAACATGGTGAAATTACCGACAGCCCCCTGTGTCTGTCCACGGCTGGATGCCAGAACTGTATTTTCAGGATGGCTATTCAATCCGATAATATGAAGATAAGGGCATTTAACAACCAAGCCGAACGGTTCACGACCGTCTTTTCCAACACGAATAGCAGGATCGTCAGGATCATCAATCCAATAAACGTATGGAGCCAGATAGACTTTCATCGGTTCCGCTTCCGTACCAACCGAAAAATTAGCGGCAGCTTTATTGAAACTATTAAAAACATAAGGATTACCCGCCACTTCCCTATCGGACAACTGCCCATCAACAAAAAATGTTTTCGGACCTAAAATAATTTCTTTATCTGCATAACGAAGGCAGTTTCCTTTAAATTCTATAGGTTGCGAAGGATCTAACGAACTATAATGATCAATACTTTGTGCTTTTAACAGATGTCCCCATACAAGCCAGCACAAGGCAAAAGCGAGGAAATGTAAATGTTTCATTTTGTATAGATTAAGATTTGTTCTACTACAAAAGTAAACGAGAGACAGGGGACAGAAAGGTAAAAATTGGTCTATTATGTGCAAATTTTGAATAATGTGCTAATTTGCCAATTTGCTAATAGGCCAATTGACATGCGAACATAGCGGAACCAAACGGCAAATCAGCCTATTAGCAAATTAACACATTCATTAATTATTTTACTTCAGTTATCCTTAGCAGCAGATAAGGACTTGCAGGCAGTCTTACTCTTCCTTGATTTTTATCATACACCCTATCTTTTACAGGAGCAGTCGTTTCAAAAACGACAGGCCATTCGGCTATCGTCATGTTCCAAGTATCAATGACTTCCACTTTAAAACGTACTCCTTCTTTCAAACGTGGATAAAAAGCGTTTTTTACCGGTAAATCAAATATCCATTCCGGTCTTATTTCTTTGCCCAGATAAATCATATAATAGTTTTCTCCGGCAGTAGAAGTATATGGGTCCCAACTACTATCGCATAAATGCAAGGGATTGGGGAGTGCATCCAAAATCTGTCTTGTAAAGCCGATGCGCTTCCAGGACTCCCCTTGAAAAGTTCCTCCTACAGCCAGAAAATCACGGGAATAATCTTTTGGATTATCCATATAACATTCTCCGTGAGTTACGTAAGTCCCCACAATCAGCCCTTGCCACAAGCGATAAAGATATTCCTGACCGCTCAAGCTTCCCCATCGGTTATCCATATTGCCCTCATAACATACCTCATCAAAAATAATCGGTTTCTTATAAATATTCTTCACCGTAGCCGCTCTTCCAAAACCCTCTACAGGTGCCTGGTCCTGTATGCTGGCATGGGTATATTCCGGTTCCCAATATTTATAATACTTAGCTGTATAAGTATGAATGGAACATAAATGAGAATAAGGATCATTCTCTACTACCGTATGTGTAAAGGTATCCCAATATTCCGGTTTTAATTCTCTCAAAAAATCATATTCATTGGCCAACGACCACCAAATATTGCGAAATGAACTCATACGGGCTGTCAGATACTTCAAATATCGGACACCGACTTCCAAAGGCATCCTGTCAAATCCCCAACGGCCACCATCATAAGGGTGGAAAAGAATCAAATCAGCCTCCACCCCTATTCCGGCCAAATTATCCACACATGCTTCCACATGGGCAAAATAAGCCGGATTGAAGCGGGTGAAATCCCATTCATACACAGGTTTTCCCTTTTCATCCTTTGTTATCTTCTTTATCTCAAAAGGAAACATAGAGGGTTCAGGATAATCCGGATCAAAGTTTTGCACAAAAAACAGCATCCTGATCTTATTGAACTTGGACAGTTCCAATGATTTTACAGTCTGATCGGGCTGGTTACCGGCCACATGCATCCAATCATAAGAAGTCGTTCCAACCGGATAGTAACGTGTCCCATCAGCATATTTAAAGTTATAAGTTCCATCCACTTTGACTGGGCCATGATTTCCTTTACCCGGAGCAATACATTCTATCTGACCTTTTACTCCATCCAATGCAGGGATTTTACTCTGTGTTATATAATACCATCCTCCTTGCTTCACAGGCATGAAACGAATTTTAAAAGTATCATTTCCATCATAAAACCCACGTACTGTCAATGTGGTATCCGGCCCGTTGAACGTCGCTGTAAGTTCAACATCAAAAGGATTACCCTTCACTTTGGCAGGAATGGAGATTTCATAACGTCCCCAACATTCCACCTTATCCTGAGCAAATCCACCGGAAATCCCCAGAAACCATATTATTAAAAGAAAGCAGCAATATTTCATAAGCCATTCAATCATTAAATTCCAGTTAAAACAACGTATCAATCAAGGTTCCTCAAAACAAAGTCCGTCACTTCCACCTGTCCGTCACCACCGGCAAAAATGCCCGGACGGACAAACAAGAAACCATATACCGTGTTATGATGTACCCCCGATATTTCAAATCCCCATGGATACTTATGCCATTTTTTACCATCGGCACTATACCAGGCCGATAATACATTCGCATCATTCCGCAAACGCAGCCACATCTTTCCACATTGGTTTGCTTGAGGAGATTTTGATTCCGTACGGCTGACTTGTCCACGCCGGTAACGAAGCAGCTGCTTATGATTAAAACCAAATCCAAAATGATAATTCTCATCATAATAGGCTACCAATCCGGCAGATGTATTTTCACCTTTCAGTTCGAAACAAGCCTCCACTTCATATTTATGAGCACTGGTACGCGCCAACAAAGGAGAGCCTTCTTTAGGAGTATTCCCTTTTGCATCTATACTGATTTTATCAGGAGTAATCCGAAACCGGTCATTTAAACTATGTTCCCGGCACGTCTGCCATACAAAATCCTCTATACCGGATACTTTCAAACGTTCCGGTGCAGGTAAAGAAATGACTCCTTCTTTCAAATGCAACCACCCATCTTCCTTCTGAACCAATTCACGTAAAAGGGTCTGACGCCCCAATGTCTGGAATCCGTTCTCATAAGCATGGAAAATCATGAATAACCGTCCATCTTCCGTATCAACAATAGAGCCATGCCCTTTACTCCACCATTTTTCATTGCGCGATTCCGTACGAAGAAGCGGATTGAAAGGAGCATTCTCCCAAGGACCCATGATATTTTTACTACGTGCCTGTACTACCATGTGACTGGTGGGGGGGCCTGCCGTACCCCCTTCGGCCGCGAATAAATAATAGTACTCTCCTACTTTTTTCACGTTCAGGCCTTCCATGGAAACTCCTTCTATATCCCATTCCTCCGGTATTTCCCATTCCTTATAAATCCGAACCGGTTCTCCTGTAATAGAGCATCCATCATCCGACAACGGATATAAAGCACCGGAGCTGAGCAACAGATATCGTTTTCCGTCCTCACCAACCACATGTTCCGGATCAATTCCCCCTATTTTCAAATCAACCGGAGCGCTCCACGGACCTTCCGGAGTATCCGCCCAAGTTACCATATTGGTTTTCTTTCCTTTCTCGTCCCGAGTAGGGAAATAAATATAGAAACGCTTGTTATGGACTACAATATCCGGAGCCCAGATGTCTCCGGTAAAAGTAGACAAGACAGTGGAACAGGGAGTCCAGTTTATCAAGTCATCCGACTGGTAAACGACCAGTCCCGGAGTATAAATAAAAGAGGAATGGACCAGATAATAAGATTTTCCATAACGGACAATAGAAGGATCCGAATTATCACCTTCCAAAATACGTACAGTAGTTTGATCCTCATTTAAAGGATCTTGGGACTGCCCCCATAAAGGGAGCGTCCCAAAGACTAGCAAAAATGCGCAAACAGATAAAATGTTTTTCATATATAATTTTTATTCTTGTGCCAAACCATATCCATTCGTTATCTTGCCTTTAGATTTGCTCAACGTTTCGAATGGAATAGGCCAGTAATATCTGGGAGGAACATTACCGTCCTTTACCCCCGGCAACAAATTACTATTCGTATAATGATCAGCATATTTCACCAATGTTGCTCCCCAATCAACCTTTGCATAACCCTCGTCAAGCAGTTTCTTTGCTTCAGCACCATCGGGATCTATATAATTAAACAGCCCCTCAATAGCTAGGTTATGGTCTGTTCCAGTAACTTTTACCGAAGTGGTACTATAATCATATTGTCCTCTCCATCCTGGATACAGAGCTGGATCCGACTCATCAGGATCAAAAGTCAACGGTGAACTTAAATGCACTTTCTTAGTATATACATAATTCGAGATCACATTACCATTAGCAAATTCATGGTATCCTTTTGTTTGCAAATCATGAACCATATCCGTCATTTCTGCACGAACAGCTAAAGCTTTTTCCACAAATTTACCCGAACGAATCAAATCCCAGCGACGAGTACCTTCACCTAAAAGTTCTAATTTGCGCTCCTGTAAAATAGCTTCCTTCAAAACTTCACCTGAAGCTGAAATGGCATGATCGGAATTACCAAAAGCGCGTTGACGGATTTGGTTAAGTAATTGGATTGCTTCTCCTTCCGTTCCCAATTCCGCTTTGACCTCAGCTTGCATTAAAATAAGGTCAGCAAGCCTCAACACTGGCCAATTCATCCCTGAAGTACGTTGAGATGTGGTATAAGGAGGATTCATACGATTCTCATCCCATTTATTAATCGCAATTCCCCCATCCAACTTATTACCCGGAGTAAAAGACAACAAAGCTTCATTGCCATCCCCCTTGCTACCGGTTACAGTCACACTAGCATCTCTACGCATATCACCCGCTTCAAACTCACCATAATAAAAAGAAGGGATAATACGTAATGCCCCAAACGACTTGCAAGGCGCAGCTTGATTACTACCACCACTGGACGGACGTCCAAAAGCATAAGAATATTCACTGGTAGTAGTCTGCCCACTTTGCCCCCCTTGTATATTACCTACTTCAAAAATAGATTCCGGACTAAGAGCCAGATCATGAGTATATTGGAAATGACGCTGAAACGGATTATTCGCATAACTCCGGTCATCAACCGTAACTAAAGCAGCCGTTCCTTTATTATTCAAAGCAGCCTGAAAATATTTCTCGGCAATCTTATAATAATCCAGATAATCATTGCGCCGAGCATAGACACATCCCAATTCTTCTTTTCCTTTTGTCGTAAACTGCACGTCACCATACAAGCCGGGCACATCTGTACGAATTGTCTGATATCCACCGGAATAAAGAGCTATTTGTCCTAACAACGCTTCAGCAAATCCTTTAGAAAAACGTTCTGCAGTAATGCCACCCTCTCCCAGTGGATACATCAATGCCTCTGCCTCCTTCAATATCTCAATAAGATTATCATAAATTTCAAAGCGGGAAGTTAATGAATAATCTTCCACATTGTTATTTTCATATCCATAAGGTACATCACCATAATGTTTTACCAAATCGAAATAGCAGAAAGCCTTCATTGTTAAAGCCTCACCATAAAGTTGAGTCCAATCATTTACTTTTCCTGCAGCCACAGCATCTTGAAATGCAGTTTTACCAGCTACCAATTCTGCGACTCTAGATGCACGTGCAATCGTAGTATAAAGCCCGTTGAAGCCTGAACCGCCCGCATTTACACTTAACAATTCCGGTAAAAGTCTGGCGTTGGCATTATTCAAAGAACCTATTTCCGGATATATTTCAGAGTCTGAACCAATAGGATCATTCCAACGATAAGCCCCCATAATACAATTCTGCCGATAATTAGCATAACACCAAGACAGAATTTTAAAAGTTTCAGAAGTAGAAGAGGTTACAAACTCATCTCCTGTGTTCTCCGGTGAAGAAGTATTCAGATAATCACTACATTGAGCAAAAGAACAGCATAGTGCCAATGCAGATATATATGTTACTAATTTATTCATAATAATTAATTTAATGATTTGTTTTTTTGATTAGAAAGCAAGATTCAAGCCTACCACAAACGAACGTGCTCTAGGATAAGTTCCCCAGTCCAATCCTACTGTAGGATATTTCGCCTTGTTCTGAGAGGTATTGGCACTAACTTCAGGATCCAAGCCTGAGTAACCGGTCAAAGTAAACAAATTGTAAATTGTTCCATAAATACGCAATTTGCTCAAACCAGCCTTATGCAAAACTTTATCGGGCAATGAATATCCCAATGTCAGTGTGTTCAAGCGCAAATAAGAACCATCTTCGATAGCAATACTGGAAGTAACCCCATTTTCACTATAAGGTAATGGCAAATTAGCATTTACATTAGCTGCATTTAATTGCTCAGGAGTAGTGAGACGAACCAATTTCCCATCTACCACGTCATAAATCTTATAGGAGTCTTTCATAAAACCAAGTTTATTCTCATATACTCCCTTTTCTTTCGCACCGTATAAAGAAGCGATTTTATTCACATTATACACATCATTACCATAACTCCAGTTAAAATACAATCCTAAATCAAAATTTTTATAAGTTGTATTGATATTGAAACCACCTGTATGAACAGGATTCATATCACCAATAATGGTAACATCTTTCTCATCAATGCCGCCACTATTGTCCATATCCTTAAATTTTGGAAGACCCGGATAAGCATTTTGTCCGGACGGACGGTCCACCCCATGTACAGGATTAATAAAAGAACCTAAATCCGCCACACCCTCTTTCAATATATATTGTCCGTTTACATAATTAAAATCATCTGTGGTATAAAAGCCGTCATATATAAAACCTCTGACCATGCCCACAGGTTTTCCTTCCTGCAAAATATAATCCTCACCAGGGAAACTGCTGCTGCCACACCAACTAGAGCCATATAAACCTGTTACATTTTCTGCCAATTTATCGACCTTGCCTTTATTGAAATTTATATTCATACCAGCCGTGATATTCCAATCTTTATTTTCATAAATCACACCAGACAAAGAAAACTCAATTCCCTTATTACTAGTCTGGCCAATGTTATCATACGTAGAGGTGAATCCGGTAATTCCGGGAAGCGAAGTCAACATCAGCAAATCCTTCGTTGTATTCCAATATAAATCCAAAGACCCCCACAAACGATTCTTTAAAAATCCGAAATCGAAACCAAGGTTACGTGTAATAGTTGTTTCCCATTTTAGATTTTTATTTGCCATCTGTTCCGTTGAAAGATCGTATGAAGATGAATACTGGTTATTCAATATATATTGATATCGCAAATCAGTTTCAGAAGTCCAAGTTTGTGACCATAAATCAGAACTGATGCCATCATTACCTACCGTACCATAAGACAAACGAACTTTCAGATTATCCAACCAGTCTTTCGTTCCTTCCATGAAAGATTCTTCAGAAAGACGCCATCCGAAAGCAGCGGCAGGAAAATATCCCCAACGATGTTCGGGCGAAAACTTAGAAGAGCCATCGGCACGGAATGTCACAGTAAACAAATAACGGTCCATCAATGTATAATTAGCACGACCAAAGAATGAGAGAATACGTCCGGGAATATCTACTCCAGAAGAGAATTTACTTGTTCCATGTTCCGCATCATATTGGTTAATCATAGCAAAAGCATTGTCCTTTGTGAAATTAGATGGGAAGTGACTAGCTGAAATCGACACTTTACTACCACCTGAATCTGTAACCTCATGACCCAACAGAATATTCAGGCGATGCTGTTTGGGTAAGAAGTTAAAATCATAACTCACTGTATTCGTCCAGCGAAGCCCCCAGCTGTCACGCTTCGTATATTCCACATTTCCCGCATACAGCTTAGCGCCTGTTTCGTCATCCAAATAATTATTATAAATAGCTCCTCCCCATTTTTTATCTTGTTCCCATGACTGATTTAAAGTAAAATCAGTGTGATAAGCAAAGCCGTCAAACAATCTCCAATTTAAAGACAAAGTTCCACGAAGTCTTTGCTTGATATATAACGGATCATAATCACCAATACGGGCAACCGGACTATAAGTGTCCCAAGTGGACTGACGCCCATACATTTCCATATTTCCTTCACGCAAAGCATTCAAATCCCCCAAGATATCACCGGTAGCAATCGGACGAAAACGGTAAGAAGATGAAAGCAATGAGCCAGAGCCATTAGTTGTCCCTTCATCTCCCATAGTACGCATATCACTATAACGGGTATCCAGATTAATATCCAGATTATCACGTAACTTCTGATTGACCTTCAACGAAATCCCTCCACGCTTGGCATAAGAGTTCAGCTTCATGCCTTCCTCATCCATATAGTTCATCGCAAACAAAACCTTTGTTTTTTCTGTACCTCCACTAACAGACAAATCATGATTATGAGACACAGAACTATTATACACATCTTTCTGGATGTTATAATTCTTGGTGTTACGATAACTTTCTATACCTCCCGTATTACTACCAGAATAATCACCGATGCCATACAATTTTTCGAATGGCAGACGATATGCATCGCCACTAGCCGCAGCATTCGCCCAAACAAACGATAAATAATCATAAGGATCCAATGTTTCCAAATATTTAGTCGGCGTATTAAATTTAACATAACCATTATAAGAAACAGAAACTTTCCCTTCTTTCGCTCCCTTTGTAGTCACAAGGATTACACCATTGGCACCACGTGCACCATAAATAGCAGTAGAAGACGCATCCTTCAGGACGTCAATGCTTTCCACTTGATCGGAAGGAATATCATTTAAAGAATTCACTGTTACACCATCTACCAGAATCAGAGGTTCATTACTTTGCGAAATAGAGCCTCCTCCTCGCACACGGATAGAAATAGCCGCGTCAGGACGCCCGTCTTGTGATGTAATGTTCACACCGGGAAGTTTACCCTGCATAGCCTGCGCCACATTAGAAACAGGCATGACCGATACAGTCTTACCACTGACAGAAGCAACTGAACCTGTCAAATCCTTTCGTTTAATTGTTTGATAACCAATTACAACTACCTCGTCAAGCACCTCATTATCACTCTCCATTTTAATAGCAAACGCATGCTGGCTACCGACTTTTATGTTCTGAGTCTTATATCCGATATACGAAATAACCAATGTAGCATTTGCGGGAACCTCCAATACAAACTTCCCATCCAAATCCGTAACCGTCCCTGTAGTAGTTCCCTGAACCAAGACTGATACTCCAATCATAGGCTCACCTGTTTCATCAATAATGGTTCCAGTGACACTTTTCACCTGAGTAACAAGTTGAGTGCCAAAGTTCCTAACATCGGCAGAAACCTCAGCCATCATCGGTGCGACACTTATGGACATTGCGGCCGACAAGCTCCAAATAAGAAAAGAACGGCTGGCTTTACAACCGTATGCGCTTGCAAACAAACGCCTTGTTTTCTGAACATTTTCCATACTTTCCTGGGTTAACAAATAATCATTTTTAGATTTAATAGTTCCTTTTGTGTTCTCTTTAAGCATGTTTCATAATCATAGTATCTTAAATCACACATTGCAAAAGTAGAAATATTTTCGGAAAACAAAAACTATTTCGCATTATTTTCTTTTTGTTTAATTTCATTTTACTTCGTTTCTGAGGTATATAATCATATAAAAGAAAACAATCAATACAAAACATTAAATACATATACTATATATCTCTCAATCAAACAACATTTGAGGGAAGAGCGCACTTTCGTTTCCTTTCAGCCAAGCTAAATTAAACTTATAATAAAAGCGGCTTGTTATCAGATGAATCATGTTATCAGGTGTTTGTGTTCCGGCCAAGTAGCCACGAGGCTCAGCATGATTCTCATCCATTTCAAAAAACTGGGTCCAAGCCCCACCATTAAGAAAACGATAAATACCATCAGTCAACAAGCGTTTTACAGGCCAGGTCTTACCTTCATCGTATGACAAAGCAGCATACATGCCATATCCTTTAAAAGGCTTTCCTGATTGATCAGTAAACATCATTCCACGCTCCTCTTTCGGAGTACGATAAGGATGCTCAGTAAAAGAAATCAGCAAAATAGGACCTTCATTCAAACGCATCAATACCAGCCGTTGTCCTCCATCAATGGGTGGAAATTCCGAAGCGGAATAATGCCAGGTCTTGCCCATATCATCAGATACACTCATAGGCATACGTAGACGTCCTTCTTTATCACGAATACTATTGTTACGTCCCAATGCCATCAATCTGCCATCCTTCAATTGCACCACTCCGGCATGGATTCCGGCGATAGTGGTACCTGTCCCTCCCTCTTTAAAATCAGGCAAGGGCGCTCCATCCCACGGGTCCGTCCAAGTTTTTCCCTTATCCTTACTGATATGAACAGCAGCCCCGTCTCTTCCACCGGGTCCGGCATCACAAGCCTGAACAAACCAGCCTTCCTTTGTAATAGAGGTCCCGGCTATCACTTGATGGCGTCTCGTATGCTCTGGAGCAATCATACGAGGTTTACTCCAAGTTTGTCCATTATCCGTACTTGTACGCAAAGTCATCATCAAATTCTGCCAATGTCCGGCCGCTTCCACTCCATTGATATGGTAAAGAGTCCCTTGGCGGTCGTTCAACAATGCAGTTCCGGTCAAATTACGATCAGCTATCTGATAAAACATACGAGGCTTTTCCCATTCACGGCTTCCGGCACGCAAGCGCGAAGAGAGCACCACCATCTCACGGCCTTTTTCTTCATTGGTAGAAAACCACACAGCCAACAAGTCTCCATTATCACACCAAGTCAATGCCGGCTGATGATTATGCTTGAAAAAAGGCGTTCCACTATGCGCATCCGGTTCATGCACATAAACCAAAGGAGCAGTGAAGACTGGTTCCGTGACACATTGAGAGGCCCAATCCCATTTTATCTGAGACACGACATACTCATCTTTTGGCTGAGAAAGCGGAGCGGTCTGCGGATATTCTGCCTGTACCACCCGAAAGCCTGTCATTGCATGTTTGTCCTCCGGCAACATAGCCATACGGTTTGCCGAACGGAGATATTTCACCGGTGTATTATGACTACCTCCTCTGGTCACCCGTGCCATACCGTCCGAATAGCCGACAGGGTCAGTCTGTTCCTTGTCTATATAGGGCCCATACCAGTCCAGACACCATTCCTCCACATTTCCACACATATCATATAATCCCCATTCGTTAGGAGGAGTTTGTGCCACTTTCAAGGACAAGGGTTTTAGAGAAGCCGTTATCACTTGATTCTTTTGCCAGGCGGCAGGAAGCTTGTCATCCATATAGAAGTTCCAGTAACGGCCTGCCTTACATGCATATTCCCATTCAGCTTCGGTAGGCAGACGATACGTTTTTCCTTCTTTCCGGGTCAACCAGTCACAAAAGGCAACGGCATCTTGATAAGTTACGAACACCACCGCTTCGTCATCTTCATTTGAGAAACCATTTTTACCACGCAGCGACTTGTGTCCGGGACAGAACAATTCATATTGCGCATTAGTCACTTCGGTCAGTCCCATTTTAAACGGTTTAGATATGTGCACCTTATGCATAGGTGCTTCATCATAATTTTCATCTTCACCCAAAGTCCCCATATAGAAATTTCCCGCAGGTATTTCTATCATTGGAATCAATTCACTTTGTGCCATAATACTTGCCGGCCATATCATGATGCTAACTATTGTACTTACTAAAAACTTCAATTTCATTTCGTATCTGATTAAAATATGTCTTGATACAAAAGTAACAGGCTATCAAAGAAGAACAAGGTAAAAATTGGTCTTTTATGTGCACAATTTTGCAACAGGCGAACAAACCTATCAAAAAAAGATTTCAGTCTTTCTTATCGCCCCCTCTTCTAAAGTTTGTAATTTCTGCTACCACTGCTACCACCATTTTACCAAATCTCCTATGAATAGGGAGATATAGGGGTGGTGGCAGCACATTTTTTTATGTATGAAATACGCCTGCTACCACCACTTATCCCCTTTTTTATTCCATAAGAGGAAGATGTTTGGGTAAAATTCGTATGCCTTCTATGCCGATTTGCTATGATTACCGTAGTATTGGTAAACTTGGTGGCAACTGTCATCCATCTTGACCGTAAGTCATGATTGTTTCAACCCGACAAAGAAATAGCTCTTGAAAGAGTCAACTGATATTATAACTAAGTATTAACTCCGTCAACCATCCTTATAAGTAAGATGAAGGAGCAGTCAACCTAAAGCGTTAAGCAACAGTCTGAACTACAGTTTCATCAGCCTAAGACTCTGGTTCCATCAGGTTGAAACTACAGTTCCATCAGGTTGGAACTACAGTTCTATCGGGTTGGAACTACAGTTTCGTCCTTTTGTAACTGTTTGAAACTCCCAGTCTTTTCATGGACACAATATAGCTTGACGCTTTAGGTTGACTGCTCCTTCATCTTACTTATGAGATAATACGTATGTGCGGGACAACACTTCCGTAAAAAGTAGAAAAGACATACTGATAATATGAGAAAAGTAGAAAAAGTGGTGGCAGCAGGCGTATTTCATACATAAAAAAATGTGCTGCCACCACCCCTATATCTCCCTATTCATAAGAGATTTGCTAAAATGGTGGTAGCAGTGGCAGCAGTTTTGCAAAACTCTATGGTAGGAGGCGAGTTCAAATTATAAATGCGACAGTTGTATTGATGAGCTGTTTAGAAATACATTCTTAAGAGACACCCCAAAAAAGGGGAGAGAGCATTTGCCATACGCCCTCTCCCCCATACGTTTATTTTCGTTTGATGAATGAATTATTATTCCTGTTTAAAGCCATAACCATTCGTAAAGCCACCGGCAGCCATTACATTAGGAGTAAACGGCCACAAATAGATAGGAGCCGAAACGTAATCATAATCCCAAAACAGATACTTATCATATTCATCTCTATAATCAACCAAATCAATACCCCAATTAACTTTGGCATATCCTTGGCTTTCAAGAGATGCTGCCTCTTCTTCAGACACGATTTCAAACAACCCTTTTATTGCCAGATTGGTAGCAGGAGCCGAATTTCCATAATTCAATCCCATTTCTTCCCAATTATCCTTTTGTCCGCGCCATCCCGGATAAAGCACCGGATCATTGACCTTGTCCATCGGACACTGCGCTGTCAAACGATGACCATATATAGTTTTTGCATCAACTAATTTTGTCCATATATAAGCAGAAATGATATTACCATTTTCAAACTCATAATAACCTTTAGTTGCCAGACCATCCATCATAGCTTTAGTCATGTCTTTGATTCTTTTTATATCTTCCGGAAGATAACCAGAACGAATCAATGTCCAACGACGATCACCTTCACCTGCATATTCAAAACCCCGTTCTTCAATAATCGCACGAACCAGATCATTGCCAAAAGATGCAATAAAGCCATCTGTGTCAGCCAAGCCTTGCGGGAACGAACGTTCACGAACTGTTTTTAAATATTGTTTACCTGTAACCACATCACCTAATGCCGCACATACTTCCGCATAGCCCAAATAAACTTCAGACATACGCATATACGGACCATTGATACCTGATTTACGCTGTGCAGCCACCCATGGATTAGCCTGACGGTTCTCATCCCATTTATTCAATGTCAAGCCACCGCCTTCAGCTTTTGAGTTGGGGACAAAAGGAATCAACTTCTCAACCCCTTTACCATTACTGCCGGTCATAGTAATGCTCACGTCACGACGCATATCATTCGGATCAAAGATTCCATAAAAATAAGCAGGATTTATACGTCCCTGTCCATAGCTCTTACATGGATACGCTGCCTTTGAGCCACCAGATGAAGGACGGCCGAAAGAATAGGGGCGACCATCATTTCCACCACCTTGCTGCATGGGATATTCATAAATAGACTCATCCGCATAAATAGCATCATCCATATGCATCTGTTCAAAGAAATACTGGTAAGGATTATTGAAAGTACGTCCGGATTTATCCGAGGCACCCCGTGGATCAGTCAAATGAAACTGTGCATTACCCGGATCAGCCAACAAAGCCTCATAGTATTTTTTAGCTATCGTGTACAAGTTCTGCCAATCAGAACGACGTCCGTAAGTAGCTCCATTATTTTCTTTTCCCTTGTTTTCAAATGTCATGCTTTCCCCTTTTCCATTTACACGTTTAATATCGCCACGACGGGTCTGATATCCAGCTGCATCCAAACACATTCTTCCAATCAAAGCCTGCACATAGGTTTTAGAAAAATAATTTTTATTGGCAGCAGCAATGCCGGGAATGGAACCGATGGTGTACATCAAAGGTTCCACTTTCTGCAAATCTTCAATACATACATCATAAATAGAATCACGGGAAACCAAACCTTTAGGCACAACACCATAAACACCTACGTATGGTACGTCCCCGAAGTTCTTGCACAGTTCACGATAAGCCGTAGCACGCATAGCTATCGCCTCACCATACATTTGCCCCATCTCTGATTGTCCACCATTGATGATCGATTCAAAATTCGATGCGTTTTCCATGGATGTTATCACCGCATTGGCTTTGCTCACAACCGAATACAAGCTAGCATAAATATCATTCTCCTTCAAATATGAAGTCAATCCATAGCTACCTGCATAAGTACCGTTTTGATAAAGACATTCCGGATAGTGACGTCCCAGCTGGTTAGAGAAAGACTCCGGGTGACGTTCTATATCAGACCCGGCAATATCAGCAGCATAAAACAATCCATCGCCAAAAACCTTATTCTGCGCACAATCCCTCCACTGTTCATAAGCACCGTCTAATGCCGCACGTGCTGTTGTCGGATTAGAAAAGACAAAATCCGAATCTACAATAGAAGGAGAGCCAACCTCCAAATAATCACTACATGCTGTAGTCAAAAACATTCCAGCAAAGAAAAGTGTTGAATATACTATTTTTTTCATACGATTCATCTCCATTAATTAGAAAGTTAAATTAACACCAAAGGTATAAGTTCTAGCCTTAGGATAAGACTGGTAATCAAAATAAGGTGTAGGGAAGCCATCCTTACCATCGGTCTTCGTGTTGACATCCGGATCTATACCAGAGTATCCGTCAATACAGAACAAGTTGCTTCCTGTAAAATACACACGTGCATTCTGCAATCCAATCTTATTCATCCAATTTTTCGGGAAAGTATAACCTACTGTCAATGTATTCAGACGCAAATAAGACGCATCTTCAATAAACTTAGAACTTACGATTCCATATTCAGAGAAGAAGGAACAGTAGTTTGTATTCGCATTAAGAGCCGCCAAAGCTGTAGGATCTTTCACCAGCATCAAGTCACCATTTGCATCAACATCATAATATTTGAAAGTTTCAGAAACAAACTTCAAACGGTTCTGACCAGCGGAATTGTCTTTATTTCCCATCAATGAGTGCATTGCATTGGCATTGTACACATCGCCACCAATCTGATAAGTAAAGCCTACAGAAAAATCGATTGCCTTCCAATTTCCGTTAATTGTAAAACCACCTGTATGCTGTGGCATAGCCTTACCGATAATCGTTTTGTCATCCTCGTCCACAACACCATCACCTGTTGTATCTGCAAATTTAGGCATACCCGGTATAGCAGTTTGTCCATCCGCTGCCAATCCTTTAACTCCATCCGGATAATTCACAATACCTTGAATATCAGGAACACCCGGTTTCAATGTGTATTTACCATCTGCATAAGTAAAATCATCAATCGTATAATATCCTTCTGATTTAAAACCTTGGATCGTACCTACAGGCTGACCTTCACGGATAATATAATCATAAGCAGGCTTAGCCATAGATGAACCCCAATCATTCATAGCTCTCGTATCCGCCAAGACTCCGTCCATCAGTTCATCAATATTATTCTTGTTATAATTATAAGTCAAGTTTACACCTAAATTAAAATCTTTACCACGAACAATGTCAAAGCCTAAAGCCAATTCAATTCCCTTATTTGAAGTTTTACCTACATTCTGGAACTGATAGCTATAACCGGATGCTGCGTCGATAGGCACTTTCATTAAGATATTCTTTGTCGTATTCCAATAATAATCCAAGCTACCGCGAACCCAGTTATTAAAGAAACCAAAATCAACACCTAAGTTACGACTGATAGTAGTTTCCCATTTCAAGTCAGGATTTCCCTTCATGTCACCCGGTACATAAGTGGTTACTTTTTCACCATCCACTGTTATCTGTTTGGTCTTCCAGGTCTCTCTCCATAAAGAAGCATCAATATTATCAGAGCCAGAAGTACCATACGATACACGAAGTTTCAGATTATCCAACCAGTCTCTTGTGTTTTCCATGAAAGCTTCATCTGAAATTCTCCACGCTGCCGCTGCTGCCGGGAAATATCCCCACTGATGACTAGGTGCAAATTTAGAAGAACCATCGGCACGGAATGTAGCAGTCAAAAGATACTTGCCTTTATAAGAATAATTAGCACGGCCAAACCATGACAAAGTATGGTTAGGAGTACCTATCTCACCTTTAAAATAATCTTGTCCCAATGAAGGAGTAGTCATATTAATCATACCAAACGCATCATCCATAGTAAATCCTTTAGGATACCCTACACCATAGATTTCAGTATAATCCGATTTTGATGCCAAGACTTCATTACCAACCAAGAAAGACAAACTATGATCATCTCCAAGCCCCTGTACTTCGTAATTCAAAGTAGTTGCCCAACGCACACCGTAACCATCACTTTTCTTCAATTTAGCAGAACTATTATCTTTTTCTGTCTGTCCTGCATTCCATGTCTTTTCTTGGTTCCAATTACGATTTAACGATAGCTCCGTCTTTGCCGTCAAACCTTTAATAACATTCCAAGTTAAAGCACCTTTTGCACGGATACGGTACATGTTTTTTATATAATCTACAGTATTCAAGTAATACAAAGGATTACTAGTTTCTTCCATATTTGTATCACCTTGACCAAATCCAGCAGTAAAAGAAGCATCACCCAAAGGATTATCCACAGGACGATAAGTGTAAGCAGAGGTTGCATTACCAAAACCAGATCCATTTACTTCTATTTCACTATAACGCAAGTCAAAATCCGCAGTTAACTTTTTATTAATCTTTTGCGTCAATTTGAAATTCGCATTCCAACGCTGGAAACCAGACTTCACACGGATACCTTCATCATCCATATAGTTCACTGATGAATAAAACTTAGTTTTATCTGTACCACCAGATAAAGATACATCATGATTCCAAGATGACGCAGTCTGCATCAAATCATTTATATAATTATGAGTGGTCATATTTTTATATTCATTCAAATGATTTCCGTACTTGGATCCTAATCCAAAATATCTGGCAACTCCATCACCATAAGAATCTCCCAGACTCTTCATATATGCCCATGTATTATACACATAGTCATAAGGATCCATAGTCTCCAATAATTTCGGATTCTCCTTCATCTGATAATACATATTATACTTGACAGAGACCCGGCCATCCTTGCCGCCCTTTGTAGTAACCAATATTACACCGTTAGCACCACGAGCACCATAAATAGCCGTAGAAGCAGCATCCTTTAACACATCAATACTTTCGATATTGTCAGCAGGAATATCATCAATGCCACTAACTTGAACACCATCTACAATAAACAAGGGATCATTAGACTGAGTGATAGAACCACCTCCACGAATGCGGATAGACATACCTGCACCCGGACGACCGTCTTGTGAAGTCACACTCACACCAGGCAATTGTCCTTGTAAAGCCTGTGCAACATTGGCAACCGGATTAGCCGCTAATTTTTCACCGGTAACAGAAGCGACAGATCCTGTCAAATCACGTCTTTTTACTGTACCATAACCAATAACAACGACTTCATCCAAAGTCTTGTTATCTTCTTCCAATACAATAACCAAGTCTTTTCCGGTTTTCACCTCTTTAGTAAGATACCCGATATAGGAAACCACCAAAGTAGCGTTACTCGGAACATCCGGAATTGAAAACTTACCATCGAAATCTGTGATTGTACCATTGGTTGTTCCTTTTACCAGTACATTCACACCAATCATAGGTTCGCCTGTTTTGTCTTTCACCAAACCTGTTGCGGTTTGGGCAAAAGCAACCAAACAAAGCATACTCAAAAAGAGAGTTGAGACAGCTTTTCTAGCTAATTCTTTTAGATTCATAAGATGTGTTTTTATAGTTATTAAAATGTTTTTTTAAGGTTTTGACCTTAGTTTCATCGTTGCAAAATTAAGAATATAACATTACCTTCATGTGTAGTTTTTATCTTTTTATGTGGATTTATTAGGCATTTTTCACGACTTCCAATTATTCAACACAACAAAAAGAGGAGACCTCCACCAACGTAGAAGTCTCCTCTTCAAGCAATTATAAATTCAATCTAGTCTATTGGGTTCCAATTACTTTGAGTACCAAAAATAGCATCGACCGTCACCGCCTCCGCTTCTTTCTTTGTCAGCTGTTTGCTCCACGCTACCCTTTCTGAAACATTTGCGCCCTCACCGGTATTTTTATATTCCATATAACGGGCTGTTTCTTCATTGGACTGCTTGCCCCAATTGTGCCATCCGGCAGGAACAATATGCTTGCCCAACTCACATTCTATAAATAAGGTATAAGCGTATGGACGCCAAGGACGACCTAAATACACTTTATCCACTCCCGGTTCTGCCGTCAGCTTACAGTGTTTGAAAATATATCCATATTTAGCTTCTTTCGGAGTGGAAGCAGCCGTTACATACGAATTGCGTTTGCTGTGGATCATACAATTTTCAAACAAAGCGGTGGAAGGACCGAAAATAAAGTCTGTAGTACCATCGATATAACAATCCTTAAAATAAAGGCGGGTAAATTTAGCACCGGTATAAATAGTATCCTGATTACCCAAAATACGGCAATTGATAAATTTCAAACGGTCACCTTCCGTATGCAGAGCCACCGCCTGTCCCAACTGAGCCGCATTATTCTCAATAGTCAGATTCTTAAAAGTGATGTCACTGCCCTCCACTTTCACCGTATAAGTGCGGAAAGTACCCATTTTATTTATATTCGCATGATCATCATAAGTTATAATCGTCTTATCACGATCTTCACCTATGATATCTATATTTTCCACCCATGAAGGAACAATCACTTTCTCCTTGTACACTCCGTTCTTCACATAGATCGTAACAGTATAATCCATGAAAGCCCGAGCACTTTCCACAGCCTCCTGCAAAGTACGGAAATCCCCCGTTCCATCGCGTGAAACAACAAGGGTATCCCGGCGTTCCTGAGCCCATGTTCCGCTAACAGCGACTAACAACAGCAATAATCCTAAAACTTTTCTCATCATCTCACCTCCTGTTATTTACATGCAGTTCCACAACTGCTTTTCTGAAACAAACGCTCCCATTCCAGACTGGCCATAATGAACGGGCCTACCGCCTTCGCATCATTAGAACGTATTTTTTCAGTTATATAATAATTATAATCTCCGGTACGATACACCGGCTTGCCTCCCAAACCGGCAACGGCACACCCTTTAGTGATAGAAACCACACCTTTATTGTCCACTTCTATGAATTGGGTCAGAAGCCCTTCATACCCTTTCTTGGCCACTTCCATGTACGAAGGACAGATATACCCCTTACGCAACGCCTTCAACAGGGTGTATACAAACATGGTAGAACAAGAGGATTCCAGATAATTCCCTTCATCCCCGCTTCTGTCAATCACCTGATACCAGACTCCTGTTGCAGGATCCTGGGTACGTTTAATCTGGGCAGCCAGTTTATTCAATATTTCGATAACCGACTCACGTCCGGCTTCGTGTTCCGGTATAAAGTCGAGCACATCCACACAAGCCATCGCGTACCATCCCATGGCACGTCCCCAGCAATGCTGTGACCATCCGGTAGTCTTGTCCGCCCACTTTTCACGCTTACTCACATCACATGCATGACGGTATAAATCAGTCTTCGGATCATAATTATGGCGGGCCACTGTGACGAACTGATTGATAATATCAGCATAATCATTCACACGGTTGTTACGGTAAGCATACTCCGCATAGAACGGTTGTCCCATATAAAGCCCGTCCAGCCACATCTGGTTCTCATAAATCTTCTTGTGCCAGAAACCGCCATCGGCGTTACGGGGATGCGTATCCAACTGACTGCGCAATAAATCCAATGCTTTTTTGTATTTCTCGTCCTTAGTCTGCTCGTAAATACGGAAAAGCATCTTGCCAGAATTCAGACGGTCAATGTTATATTCCTCCAGTTTATAAGTTTCGATAGAACCATCCTGATGAATCATCGTATCGGCATAAGCCACCGCATAATCAAAAAATTTCTTATCACCGTATGCATCATATACATCCAGCATAGCTTGAAGTTCCAAGCCATGACAGTAATCCCACTTCAGACGGGTCTGAAAATCCAACTGCCAGGATTCGGGACAACGTACCATCTCTGATTCCGCCATACGTACAGACCAAGGCTTATTACCACAAACCTGCTGAGCCATACCCATCAAGGGTGCAGCCACAAACAAACCGGACACAATAATTTTACAAATAGAATTCTTTTTCATGAAGACGTTTATTTTTAGTATTAGACCTATTTCATTCAGGAAACAAAAGTAGCATTTTCCTTGAAAAACGGTGTGCACTTTTCAACCTACTAAGTGTATTATTTGGTATTCGTGTGCGGGAACAGTTATTTTTGTGCACGATAACGATAAAAATCGTTCAAAAATTGCCTTTTTACTAATTATTATGCCTTTCAGGTTTGATAAGTTGAGAAAAGGTTTTATTTTTGGGGCAGTTTTTAATTTATACTATTGTAGAAAACACAGTCATTTACTATTAATTCACAAGAGAATGGAACAAGTTTTTAGTTATATCATCGGTTTAGGAGCAGCGGTGATGATGCCTATAATTTTTACAATCTTAGGCGTTTGTATCGGGATCAAATTCAGCAAGGCATTAAAAAGCGGTCTGCTGGTAGGGGTTGGTTTCGTTGGTTTATCAGTAGTCACTGCACTTCTGACCAGCAGTTTGGGTCCGGCCTTAAGCAAGGTGGTCGAAATATATGGCCTGCAACTGAAAGTTTTTGATATGGGATGGCCTGCTGCGGCAGCCGTGGCCTATAACACTTCTGTGGGTGCATTCATCATTCCGGTATGTCTGGCTGTCAATATCTTAATGTTATTGACAAAAACCACCCGTACGGTTAACATTGATTTATGGAACTATTGGCATTTCGCTTTCATCGGAGCCGTAGTTTATTTTGCGACAGATAATATCTGGTGGGGCTTCTTTGCGGCCGTTATCTGTTATATCATCACATTAATTCTGGCAGATTACACAGCAGACAAATTCCAAGGTTTCTATGATAAAATGGAAGGGATTTCCATTCCGCAGCCTTTTTGTGCGGGCTTCGTACCATTCGCTCTCATTATAAATAAGGTGCTGGACAAAATTCCCGGATTTGAAAAGCTGAACATTGACGCAGAAGGTATGAAGAAGAAATTCGGTTTGTTAGGCGAACCCCTTTTCTTAGGTATTCTGGTAGGATGTGGCATCGGTGCATTATCTTGCAAGAACGGGCAAGAAATAGTAGACAAGATTCCTTATATTCTAGGTTTAGGTATCAAGATGGGAGCGGTAATGGAGCTGATTCCCCGTATTACCAGCCTGTTCATCGAAGGGTTGAAGCCCATTTCGGACGCTACCCGTGAACTGATTGCCAAAAAGTTCAAAGGCGCCGTAGGTTTGAATATCGGAATGAGTCCCGCCTTGGTGATCGGACATCCGGCTACCTTAGTTGTATCTTTGTTGTTAATCCCTGTAACCATCTTATTGGCAGTGGTGCTTCCGGGCAATGAGTTCCTGCCATTGGCTTCATTAGCAGGTATGTTCTATGTATTTCCATTGGTATTACCTATCACCAAAGGAAATGTGGTAAAGACCTTCATCATTGGTTTTGTAGTGCTGGCCATCGGTCTGTATTTTGTAACCGACCTGGCACCTTACTTTACCCAAGCAGCTCACGATGTATATACCAAGACACAAGATGCCGCCGTAAACATTCCGTCAGGTTTTGAAGGCGGTGCGCTGGATTTCGCTTCAAGTCCTTTCTCATGGGCTATCTTCCATTTGACTTATTCATTCAAATGGATTGGTTCCGGAATTTTGGTACTGATTACACTTTTCTTAATGGTGCTGAACCGTCGTTCCATCATTAAATACCAGAGAACAATGAAAAATTAAAATTTAAAGATAATCATTATGAAAAAATTAGCGATTGCAATGATGCTGAGTGTTTCTGCCCTGGCAGCTTCAGCTCAAGTGAATTACAAAGTACAGACCGCTTGCCATCCGCAAGATGTAAAACACTATGACACAGAACGTCTGCGTAGTTCTTTTATGATGGAAAAGGTGATGGCACCGGATGAAATCAATGTTACATACACCCTTTACGACCGTCTTATCTACGGAGGAGCCATGCCGGTGAACAAAGTGCTGAAACTGGAGACTTTCCGCGAACTGGGTCCGGAAATCACTTACTTCCTTGAACGCCGCGAACTAGGTGTTATCAATGTAGGTGGTGATGGCGTGGTTACGGTAGACGGTAAGGAATATCCTATGAAATATAAGGAAGCACTCTATGTAGGTTGCGGCAATAAAGAAGTAACTTTCAAGAGCAATGACGCTGCCAAACCGGCCAAATTCTATATCAATTCGGCACCGGCTTACAAACCATACGTTACCCAGTTGATCACTACCGACGCCAAGCTTCAAAAAGCAAATTCCAAACAATATGCTTTGGCTATTTCGGATCATTATGGAAAGATGGAAGACAGCAACGACCGTATTGTAAACCAGTTAATTGTAAAAGATGTACTGGAAAGAGTGAAAAACGGTGGTACCAACCAATTGCAGATGGGACTTACCGAACTGGCTCCGGGTTCTGTATGGAACACCATGCCGGCCCATACACACACCCGCCGCATGGAAGCTTACTTCTATTTCAACCTGCCCGAAGGAAATGCCATTTGCCACCTGATGGGCGAACCGCAAGAAGAGCGTCTGGTATGGTTGCACAATGAACAAGCCATCACTTCTCCCGAATGGTCTATCCATGCCGCCGCAGGTACCAGCAACTATACCTTTATCTGGGGTATGGGAGGTGAGAACCTGAAATACAGTGACAAGGATGAAATAAAATACACGGATATGAAATAAGCAAAATGGTGCACACCATTGCTTATTAACTCTTATCATTCTGAATGTTGCAAGAAATCACCTTGTTTTCAGGCTTTTTGCAACATTCGGAATGATTTTTTTAGAAATCCCACCATTGATACCGATTTATACAGGCTTTCCGCCAATTTTTACATTGTGAATAGGTACAGAATGGTTATTTTTACGTCTCATAAGAAAAACATAATTAAATCTATTATCATGAGTACATTTCAAAAAGTAGGTGAAAAGATGACAAGCTTCAGATGGATCATTTGTGGTTTGCTATTCTTTGCCACTACAGTCAATTATCTCGACCGTCAGGTGCTTTCATTAACCTGGAAAGATTTCATTGCTCCGGAATTTCACTGGACGGATTCAAATTACGGAGATATCACAGCCATTTTCTCAATAGTATATGCCATAGCCAACCTGTTTGCCGGCCGTTTCATCGACTGGATGGGTACTAAGAAAGGTTATCTTTGGGCTATTGCCGTATGGTCTGCCGGAGCTTGCCTTCATGCATTATGCGGCTGGGCTACCGAAGAGACATTAGGCATTCATAATGCAGAAGAAATGATTTCGGCAACAGGTGCCGTCGCTTCAACCATTGCCATTACCAGTGTGTACTATTTCATTGCCGCCCGAATTGTATTGGGAGTAGGTGAAGCAGGAAACTTCCCTGCCGCCATCAAAGTTACCGCCGAATACTTTCCCAAGAAAGACCGTGCATTCTCCACTTCCATTTTCAATGCGGGTTCTACTGTAGGCGCCTTGGCCGCTCCAATCACGATTCCTCCTTTGGCACGTTATTTCCAAAGCATCGGTGTAGGTAACGGATGGGAAATGGCTTTCATCGTTATCGGTGGTTTAGGCTTCATTTGGATGGGACTTTGGATGTTCCTCTACAAGAAACCCAATGCCAACCCTCGCGTGAATGCTGCCGAATTGGAGTATATCGAACAAGACAACAACAATCCTGAAGAATCCGCAGAACAGCAAGCTGCCGCCAATGACTTTGACAACAAGAAGATTTCATTCCTGAGATGTTTCAAATTTCCCCAGACATGGGCCGTATTTGTCGGCAAATTCATGACCGATGGGGTATGGTGGTTCTTCCTGTTCTGGACTCCGGCATATATTTCGGATGTATATGGCTTCGCCTCAGATACAACGACTGCACAAATGTTGATTTTCGTGTTATATGCTATCACCATGCTGTCTATTTACGGTGGTAAGCTGCCTACGATCATCATTAACAAAACAGGTAAGAATCCGTATGCAGCCCGTATGCAAGCCATGTTTATCTTTGCCTTGTTCCCATTACTGGCGTTGTTTGCCCAGCCGTTAGGCAATTATTCCTATTGGTATCCTATCATTATTATCGGTATTGCAGGTGCGGCACACCAGTCATGGTCTGCCAATATTTACTCTGTAGTAGGAGATATGTTCCCAAAAAGCACCATCGCCACTATCGTAGGTATCGGTGGTATGGCAGGCGGTATCGGTTCTTTCTGCATCAATATGGGCTCCGGCAGACTGTTCGACTATGCAGCAGAAACGAATATGACCTTTATGGGATTTGAAGGGAAACCTGCCGGCTACTTCATCATATTCTGTGTATGTGCCGTAGCTTATCTGATCGGCTGGATTATCATGAAAGCATTGGTTCCCAAATATAAACCGGTAGATGCATAAGCATCATTAAAAAGATTCACCACAGATTACACATACGGGTATTCTGTGGTGAATTGTTTAGTTTTAGTGTTGCAGGCAAGATTGTGTAACCAACGGTACGAACCGATTATTTATCTATCTACATAATATAGGTTCTATCCAATAATTTCTCTGCCCAAGTGTGTTCCGACACTATCCACTGGGCATCTTTTTCTGTATGCGGCTGCTGAAACATAGCATCTAATAACCCTTGATATTGGTGAAGAAGATCTACAGCGTCCATTTGCTTATTCTCTCTGAGCAACAATAGAATCTTCATTTTACAGATATTCAAATTGGTAACTTTGGAAATTTCATCCGCCTTATTCAAATAAGACTCACATTCCTTGTTCGCTTCCGGTGTGTTCGAGAGTTTCATAATACTACGAGCCACCATCAAGTAATCATCCGAGCAAGCCATGCCATTATCTATATTCTTCATAGCCAACCGTCTCGACTCCTTATAGTTTTTATTATAGTCTTGCATTGCAGCTTCATAACTCACTACACCCGATATTTTCTTCAAATAATTCCGGTCCTCATCCAATACCGGCGCAGTTCCCATTCTGTCCAACCTCTTGGACAAAGAACCATACGCCCCATACTTGGACAAAGCCTCCACATCTTTTTGAGTCCTGTAAAAGGTCTCTATTTTTGTCAATGCGGAAACTAATGCTTCCCGGTTTTTACCCATCAGACTCATAAAACTTATAGCGGCTTTATCTGCTTCCTTTTCTTGTTTTTCTGTATAATCCAGCCCCATGCGGTTCATTATATGATCATTCACCAATGCCTGTACAATATCATTCGTAATAAATATCAATCCGGGTTCATAATAATCATAGCGTTCATACAAATATTCTTCCGTTGCGGCTACCACTCCATCCATTACGGCACCCCAAAACTCAGCTCGTTTGGCACGGGCTATATTCTTGTTCACTGTGATAATGGCATGATCTAATACATAATGTGCTACTTCACGGGAAAGCATGGCATATAATTCCTCTTCCGTATCCAGCGTTGTCAACATACCGGTCGAAACCAGCAAGCAATTATTAGCCAGCATCAGCATATCAGGCGTTGGAGACTTCAAGATACGAATTTGTGGTATCCCCTCCCGGTTTACAGCCATCTGATCGGGAGCAATAGACAATAACAGACACTGTAGATAATCCTCTACTGCCGCATCCTCATAAAATAGGTTAGACTGCTCCAATTCTTTCAAATAATCATTCGCTTCCTGTGCCTGATCTTTACGCATCGCTTCCTGATACCCTTTCTTCTCATAATAAGAAATCAAGTCATTGGAAAGTTGCCTGCTTTGCCAGAACGAATTTTTATCATCCGGTTGAAAAGCAACGATATTAAGCATATTCATCGGTAATCCTAATTGCATGCCATCGGCTACCAATACAGCCTGTGTCCGGGACATTCCCTGTTCGGGAACTTTCTTCAACTTAACAACTTGTTGCAAAACAAACGGAGTTCCTTTTTTAATATTTTGGTATTCTGTTTTAAAAACACCTTTGATATTTACTATAGGACTCAATTGCTTACTTTGCGAAAACATAATTCCGCATCCAATGCATAAAAATGTAAGAAAAAGAATGAATCGTTTCATAGTGCCTTATTTTTTTATACTACAAAAATAAGGAGGGAAAAAGATACGTTAAAAGGAAAAGCCCTATATCTGAATAGGGATTTTCCTAATAAATGGTTTCCAACAGACGATGATAGATAGGATTATGATTCAATAACTCAGGTACTCCGGTGATGAAAAGCTGTTTGCGGGCGCGGGTCAAGGCCACATTCAGCTTACGGTCAATCTGCACGCCGTCCTCTTCTGTCAGATTGGGAAGAAACCTTAATTGATAGAGGTGATTCACACAAAAAGAGTAAATAATGACATCTCGTTCACTACCCTGATACCGTTCCACCGTATCAATGGAAATCTCGTTCAGAGCCGGAATACCCAATGTCTGAAGTTCCTTACGTATCAAAGCTATCTGACTTCGATAAGGAGTAATAACTCCCAATGTACGGTTCGGATTGAAAGTCTCTTTATAAAGAAGATATACCTCCCTGACCAGATCGGTGACAATCCTCGCCTCATGCCTGTTTGTCTTTCCAGAGATACTTTCCAAATCCTGCTCCGAAGGAATAAACCGTACCGGAGTTTCTATGTGCTCCAACTGATGAGGTAATCCCAAAGCCTCCAATTTTCCGGCATAAAATGCTTTATTCGGGAAAAAAGCTACTCCCGGATGCATACGTCCCTGACGGCAAAGCATATCTACCGCTTGAGGAGATTTTTCTTTCAGCTGGAAACGATAAAGCCGCTCAAACAGAGAATCTTTTAAATTAAAAAGTCCGGCTTCCCTAAGTCCCTCATCATGCACTTCAGACTGTCCGCTGTTCTGCAAAATGACGGCAGGTAACTGTTTATGATCACCTATCAGGATAAATTTACCCACTGCATTTCTTTCATCAGCAAACCTGGCACACAAAATACCCAATAATTGAGGTTCCAATATCTGGGTAGCCTCATCCACTATGGCTACATCAAAACGCTTCAATTTAAACAGTTCGGCTTTCGCTGCAATAGAAGCCACGGTACCGACATACACCCTGCAATCTGTCATACGGATATTCACCTCCCGCCTGCTGTTACATTCCGCCAATATATTCTCCAACAGATGCCCTCTAAAACGTACATCACAGGAAAGTTCGCTTCCCACCCGTATATAATCTATATCGGGAGTGATAGAGGACAGTGACTGACAAATTTCATCAACAGCCCGGTTGGTATAAGCCAGTAACAATATCTGCATAGATGATGCCGCATAGAAATGTTCCACCATTCTACGCAACGCTCTTGAAGTCTTTCCTGTTCCGGGAGGTCCCACCAGAAGAAAATAATCACGGGCCGCCTCAGCTTTCAACGCCACCCTCTCAAAATCATCATCGGTCAGCGCTATAGCTTCATTAAAAGACGAATCAAAGCGGGGAGGCCGTTGTCCCAACAATAATTCTCGTCTTTCCGCATTCGCATCCAGAAAAGCGGAGAGTCCCAAATACATACTGCGAAATGTAGTATCCATCGTATCATGTTCTACAGCATAACGGCTTTCCGGAGGAAAAACAGAAGCATTACGTTGAGTGGCACGTAAACGGATACGTAATTCTGTATCTGTAATCTGCTCAATGTTACCCTTAAAAACCATTTTATTGGTCACATTATCCAAGTCATTATTACGCTCATACAACACAACCACATCTCCTGTACGGAAATTGGGAAGGAACATTTCATCATATTGCGGAATAGACAAAAGTATATAAGCCTTATGAGCCTGTGATGCCCTATTTTCCATTATCTGCAAATCATATAATATCTCCCCCGCCTCACGTTTCTCATCCAGTGTACTCAGCCAAAGAGCTGAAGCCCCTGCACGTCCTTCATAATCCACATCTCCCGATTTGGAGGTATAAAGTTCTTTTGTAATGAAATTATAAAGCGTATAAAAATAGGCCTGCTCCAAAGGTTCCAACGCCGACAGTTTCTCCCGAAAACGCGAGATAGAAGGTTTCAAATACTGTTCCCAGAACCTGCCGTGCAGTTTTCTTTCATTCATCACCTCCGGATTGATTTGTGCCAACAAGTTGCGTGTAAAATCAGGATGATTATGGAATTGTACCCCATACTCAGCAGCAACAATACGGTTACGCAAGTTGATCACCCGCCTTACCTGAGCCCACGATGCCCTGGCCGGATACAATAAAGGATAACGGGTATAAAGCAAATAGGGATGCATACGCCGCCGGTCCTGTCCCATGCTATATTCCAACACTGCCATATATAGCAGCATCTGAACCTTATTGTTTTCCTTGGGTTCCACTTTTCCCGGCATGGAGAATTCATCCGCTTTTCCCGATTTCATTTCGATGAAGCTGCTCATATCCCGCTGCATATAGTCCAAACGTCCCTGAATGCCCAATGCTTCACAAATATAAGACGGTTCCAGCACAGCGTCCTTTTTATCCAAATTATAGCCCGGTTCCAGAAAAGTATGTTGTACCATATCCCGTATATGCTCAAAATGCATCCGGCAATCCTTGGCAAACTCTTTCTCTTTGGACGGGTCACGAAGTTCGGCACAAGCAGCCAGTTCGATGGGATACTGCCGGAATGCCTTCTTCATACAGTCTATATAGTCCGGCTCCTCCTCCCCTGCATGTATCCATTCATCCAGAAAAAGATTGGCTATATTTCCCAGCAACAAAGGCCGGGCATTATCAATCGGCACCAGCCGGCTCAAAAAATAGTTTGCCGGATGGCTGCCATAATCCTTGTAACATTCCGCCAGTGTGCTGATATCTATCAAATAATCCGGTTCCAATACAATAAAAGAAGGGGTATAAATTCCTTCCCTATCTACAGAAACATCCAGCAGATTAAGCTGGGCATACCGCCACAGTTCCTTTATGGTTTCTTCAAATTCATGATTTATACCGGGTTTATTATAAACAACCCGTATAGGTTCATCAGCTATTACATCTACAGGATGTACATACAAATAGGTATCATCGGCATAATCAAAGCATACACGGATGCGGCGGATGTATTCCATCTTTTCTCTTTTCCCTGAAGATGCTATTTCCTGCTTGGGAAGAACCGAGAACAGCTTCAATGGAATATCTTGTGCAAACATCTTCCTATATGCGTATGCCACTGCACGCAAATCACGCAGAAACTCTTCTTTTACAGGAGACTTACGATGGTTCAAAATATCATTGGAGGTCAGGCGAAAAGCATGTAACTGATTCTGTTCTTTCAGATCCAGCCCATATTGAGTGGCTACATAATTAATACGGGCGGCCAAATCAGTGGTCTGCAAACTATTTCCCTGCATCCGTTCACGCACCACACGCTCCAATGATTCACGCAATTGCCTGTAACGGCGTCCCAATGACTGGTTTTCATCTATATAAAGCCTGTATAACTCTTCGTAATACTCTTCTATCTCTTCATTCATGCCGTAAAGATACACAATTTATTATTTATAGAATAGCGGCATGAAGAATAGGATGGTTAAGACTGAATAAGACATTGGGACGGTATTCCTCAAAAAACGCTATTGATTTACCATAGGAAGTTCCAGCCATCCGGTAGAAATATAGTTCTTGCTTGAATCTACCGCAATTAATACCTGGTCATTATCCCGGTTATAACTGCCGTCATAAGTAAAAGGAGTAATTTTACTGTCAAACTCTCCTATAAAAGAAAGTCTTCCATCTTTAGGACTATACCACCATACTTTCTTTTTTGCGCCACTGATTTTAGTCAAGTCAACAGACATCGGGGTTCCGGAGTAATTATAGACTAACAAATAATCCTTTCCGCGAGTCGCAATGGCTCTGTCATAACGATTTCCATTCGTTCCGGCAATGACACTTTGATCCGGCACGCGGTCAAAATAGGGGAAGGTCAACATCAGATTCTTCAAATATTTCATCTGATTGAAGCCGGGATCCTGCATCGCTTTGTACCAAGGTTTCTCTATTCCATCGGCTCCATACCCACCGGGTGTACCCGGTTTCAAGAACTGCATGATATTATTATGTCCGTATGTATGTCCGCAAGAACCCGCAAAGACAGACCAATATCCATAGCGTCTCACATCACAGTCACGCCAGCGTGGCTGGGCAGGATCATGCAATCCCTGAGGAATACCTTCATAGCTGGGTTCTGCATCCAGCACAGGCTTCAGTGGAGTCATGGACAAAGCATCTTCTACATAACGCCAATTGTCTTCCTCCAATCCCGTAACAGAAGTATCACCATCTCCTTTTTTCTGGCCATAACGTCTGTGCCCGCTCTGGAACATATTCATATCCATCCACTCCTTATTATTCAGATGGGTAGCACTGGATGTACGGCCAAACGGATGAAAGGTCATGATATGATTCTTGTCCACAGCAAGAATACTATTCGCCAACGCCTCCCAAATCTCAGTATTCCGGTCAGCATAAGTATCTCCACCGATTACCCAAATGATATTAGGAGCATCTTTATATCGTTCACCTAAAAATCGGCCATACGCCTTGGCCTCTTCAACATTCATCTTTCCGGAACGCACAAGACCTCCCCAGATACATACCATCGCGATATAAATGCCGTTCTGCTCAGCTTTCTGAATAATATAATCCATGTGGTCCCAATACCCATAAACTCCTTTTCTGTCTATATTCTTAAAATTGAAACCATCTATCATGGAATACTGACCATAAAAATTCATGGCAGGCACTCCATTGATAGTCTGTACTTGTACCACATTGAACCCTGCGTAGCGGCAATGCTCCAAATAATAGCCGGCCTCATCCCTATTCAACTTCTCGGGCAATAACCACCCTGTGTCTCCCAACCAGAAAAAAGGAGTTCCATCCGCATTCATCAGGTAACGGTTCTCACTACTTACTTTTAATTGGCCGTGACTCCAAGGCTTATAAACCGGCGACTTGCTCTGTGCTGCTGCCGAAAGCAACCCTCCTTCCACCATCAGAAGAAGGAATAATAATACTAGATTCTTGTTTTTCATGTGTGCATTCATCTTATAAATTTCAAAAGCCCAAAGTAACTTATTCAAGCAGACAATTCTGGGTAATAACTAGTCTTTTTGAGGGAATCTTTTAGCTTCCTCCGCTTTCAAGTTCAACAAAACTGATTCGGGAACTTTTAGGATAGTGCCATGCTTATGTCCTTGGGGAATAGAAATCTGATCATCAATGGGAGTAAAGTTCTTGAAGTCTTTTGTAGACACGGCTCCAAACCGTCCTTCCCGATAAACATCAAAATAAATCAACCATTCATCACCTACTTTCACGGCACACGGACCTTCCGAATAAGTCGGTGCAAATTTTGCTGACGGATCAGCATAAGGCCCTTCTGCCGATGGTCCGGATACACAGAACAAATCACTGTAACCAGGCTTGCGATTGTCTTTTATAATTAATACGTAGTCGTTTTTATCACGCTTTACGATAAATCCGTCAATCGAATTAAATCCCGGATCATAAAACGCCTTTGCCGGAGCAAACGTCTGGAAATCCTTGGTTGTAGTATAATAGGCACGATGACTTTTATTGGTTCCCAAACTATCGGCTGACGTATATCTCTCTACCGGAATGGCAGAGGACCAGGCAACGATGAACTGTTCCTTTTCATCATCATAGAAAACTTCCGGTGCCCACACATTGTTAGTCAAAGAGTCTTTCATCACTTTGATTTCGCGTTGTTCGCTCCAATGAATCAAGTCTTTAGAACTTGCATAACCAAATCCTTGTTCTCCATTCCAACTGATTGTCCACACCAGATGGAAAGTTCCATCCGGACCTTGGGTCATGGACGGATCACGCATCATCGAATTCGGAGCGTATTTCTGTTCTTCGGTCTGTTTGGTGAAATAATTATAATAAGGAGTCTTATTTCCTATTTCCGGTTTCAGCCATGAACCTGCGATGCTATCCCAATGATAACCGTCATAGCTGTAAAGATAATGTAACCCGTCCAATGCCGGTTCACGATGAGAAGTGAAGATATAGACTTCCTTTTCGGGTTTTGTACAAGCTGTAAAAGCCAGTAAGGCAAATACGAAAGAAAAAAATAATTTCATAGCATGCTGTTTTACGATGAATAAACCTTTTCCAATAAGACGAAACAACAAGTATTTTGTACTCTATACTTCTTAAAGCAGTCAATCCAAAATTTCCTTTTCTTTTCCACGCAGATAAACAGAAGGAGACACGCCATAGTGTGTCTTGAAGCAACGGCTAAAATAAAGCGGATCACTGATGCCTACTTTATAAGATACTTCGCTCACATTATAATTACCTTCCAACAATAATTCCGCCGCTTTCTTCAGACGAATAATACGGAAATATTCATTAGGAGTATGCCCTGTCAAACCACGAACTTTCTTAGAGAATACAGTACGCCCCAATTTCATCCGGGCAGCAAAGTCTTCCATCGTAAATTCCGGATTTCCCAACTCCTGCTCTATAATAGCCTGTAATTTATCAAGGAACTGTTTATCTTTATCAGAAGTATAAATAGCCGGTCGCTCTATACTGGGATCATTCACATATTTCTCACGTAACTTTTCACGCTGGTCAATTAATTGAACCATCCGTGCCAAAAGCAATTTTAAGCTAAACGGTTTGGTTACATACGCATCCGCCCCACTTTCCACTCCTTCCAATTTATTTTCGGTAGTTCCCATAGCTGTCAGCAGAATGATCGGAATATGACTGGTACTGAATTCATTTTTTAACTTACGGGTTACTTCATACCCATTCATTCCCGGCATCAGGACATCACATATTATCAGATCAGCATCATAAGTCCGTGCACGTTCAAAACCCGCCACACCATCAGCCTCGGCTACCACCTCAAAATAAACAGCTATTTCTTTCTTCAAAAATTCACGAATGTCAGTATCGTCTTCAATGATCAATATCTTTTTCTTGTTTAAAGGAGTCGCCATCTGTTCTTCTTTTACGAAACGGCACGGAATGCCTTCGTCTGTATGATCCGTTTCTTCCATTAAGACTGTAGAGATCAAAAAATCTTTTGACTCATATACAGAACTATCCAATGGCAAAGTGACTGTAAAAACAGAACCCTGCCCTTCATTCTCCGCATATTCAATGCTTCCTTTATGCACATTTACAAGTTCGTGAGTCAAATGCAGCCCGATTCCCATACTATCACCGGAGAAACTACTTTGCATAAATCGAGAAAAAAGTTGCCCGCGTTTCTCCAAAGGAATACCAATACCGGTGTCTGACACGGAGATGATCAATTTTTTTGTTTCTTCTTCCACATCTACCGAACAAACTATTTTCCCGCCCTCCGGTGTGTACTTAAATGCATTGGACAGAAGATTATAGACTATCTTATCCAGTTTACCCTTATCAACAAACATAGGATAAGAACTGACAGAAGGAATAAATTTAAATTCCATTTCTTTAGATTCCGCCGTTTCCCTAAAACTCAGAAAGATATCGTAAAGGAAAACGATGACATCAGTTTCTTCTAATGAAAGAACCAGTTTATTATTCTGCATTTTTCTGAATTCCAGCAGTTGATTGATTAATCTGAGCATTCGCTGCGTGCTTCTATCCATCACTTTTATAGGATAAGCCAATTCCTTAGAAACCCTGCCCATAGTCTCTATTTTTTCCAAGGCTCCCTGGATCAACGTCAACGGGGTACGAAACTCATGAGAGATATTGGTAAAAAAGACCAACTTATATTCTGTCAACTGTTTTTCCAGTTGAATACGGTTCCGCAAGATAGCAAACTTATGGATTAGTCTGAATGTCATATACATTGCCATACAAATCAACATTATATAAATGGCAAAGGCCCAACCCGTTTTCCAAAAAGGCGGAGTAATAACAATCTGCAATACGGTTTCATCTTCCCCCCATACTCCGGAAGCACTGGATGCTTTTACATGTAACTGATAAGTACCCGGCAACAAATTTTTATAAGCTGCAAAATTCAAGGAGGAAGGGACTCCCCAATCTTTATCGTATGGAATTAACTTATAAATATACTTGGCATCATTTGCCATAGAATAATCAAAAGTAGAGAAATCTATACTGAATGAATTCTGATAATATTTCAATTCTATTCTATTTGTATAACTTAATGCCTCTGTCAAAGGAGAATCAATATCCCCGGGACGAACAGAAATTCCATTTATTTTTAAATCAGTGAGAACCACCGGAGAAACGACATGCTGTGGCATGACTTTTTCAGGATCGATCACCACCAAGCCATGATTCGTTCCAAACAGCAAATGTCCGTTTTTCATAATGCAGGCACTACTCTCCAAATAGACATTGCCGGGCATTATCGCTGAAAAAAAGAAATTATCAAACGTCTTCGCATCCGGATCAAATCGGGACATTCCATATTCGGTGCCCAGCCAGATTTTTCCATCTCTATCCTCCACTATAGACTGGACTACATTATTTACCAACCCGTCATCCTCATCATAATGCCGGAATTCCAACTGATCATAAGTTTGTCCTGACTGGCAGACAGAAAAGCCTTTACCGGTGGTTCCAATCCACATACGACCTTTGCTGTCACAAAAAATATTACGAATTTCATTGCTACGTATTTTCCCATTATCCAAGTTATAAACGTAATACTGCCGCGAATCATTCAACAAAGAATCCGGATGGAATACATAAATACCATTATTGGTTCCTACCCACATCCAATGATTCCGATCAGCAGTAATAGTACGAACCTCTTGCTCTCCAAAACTCCCCTTCAAAAAATGATGAAACACGAAATCGTTTTTCTGATAAACAGCCAAATCGAGTCCTCCCCCGAACGTTCCAATCCACATTCTATCCCGGTAGTCCCTATAGATATCATAAATATGATTATGTGCAAGTGAATTCACATCATCAGCCCGATGCACATACCATCTATCGCCTATACACAATCCATCCCCACGGGTTCCCATCCATACTTGCCCTTTGTCATCCTCTTCGAGAGCAAAAACACTAAGATGATAATAATTTCTTTGCAATAAATCCAAGTGACAGTCATAAGCAAACAATCCCCCCCGACGATTTCCTACCCGCACGTCTCCATTCTCCATACACGTAACCATACGGATGGTATTGGAACGATCCACCAATTTCTCATTTTCAGGATAAATATAAGTTGCCCCATCATTTAGCACTGACAATAAAGCGATGCCGGAATATTCTGATCCCAACCAGATATTACCGGTTCTGTCGCCCATAGCATATAAAAGAAAATCAGAATTCACCCGATTGAACTCATCCACATGATAAGAGTAATGGGTCATCTCCTCCTTTTGAGAATCATAAACAAACAAACCATTACCATAAGTGGAGATCCATATCAGTCCACGTGGAACATCCTGTATGATATGATAACGTTCATCCCCTATCAACTTAACTTTTTCATCAGACATTAATCTAAAAGTCCGGACGGCACGTGTCCGGACATCAATATAATGCACAAGACCGGTGCCATTGGAAATCCACAGATTATTCAAATTATCCTTCTCACATTTTCCTAAACGGATATCAAGCGATGAATCATGAATCAGTCTTTTCTCAGACATACTAAACACCTCTCCACCCTCAGGAGTAAAAAACACCCAATCGTTCTGTAAACGACAGGACTCATAGGTATTAAAAGCAGAAAGTTTCCACGGCAACCGGGCTGTCAAAAACAAATTCTTACCTGAAGACTTTTCATAAATACCTCCATCAGAGGTTACAAAAAAAATCTTGTGACGAAAAGACATCGCCCCCACAAAAGACAAACTATCTTGAATAGCCCGGGTCTGTCCCTCTTCTGTCACCTGAAACAACCCTAGCTGAGTACAAATCCAAATCACTCCCTGTTCATCCTCATAAACGGAATTCACTGCATTAGTTGATAATTTCCCATTTTCCTTTGTAAAAGATACAGAAGAGTGAATTCCATCCTTACAGACTATTTTACGACATCCACTCTGATGATGCCACAGCCAAATATCCCCGCCAGCAGTTTCCAATATTTTATTGTAAGGCTGTCTATATTCCCCACATCCCGTAAAATCAACAAAACAATCATGTTTCAGATCGTAACAACTCATTAATTCCGGAGCAGTGATAAACCATAAAAAACCATTCCGATCTTCTTGTATCTTCTTTACATGATGATTTGCCAAAGAAATTTTATCGCCTGATTCCGGACGGAATGTCACAAACGAATGGCCGTCATAACGACTCAGCCCATCCAATGTACCCATCCAAATAAACCCTTTACTGTCTTGGAACAGATAACGTACCGAATTATTCGCCAATCCGTCACTAGTTGTGATAAAAGTAGGATGTACATCTACCGATGCATGCATTTCCCAACCTATACACCAAAAAACAGCCCATAACAGACAAATATATGTTTTCATACAATTTCAATCAGATTCATACCAGACATTAAAATATATGACGTACATCATTTTCCCGACATACGCCATATTGACAAAGATAGAAAAAAGAAACGAATATAGTTTATCAATAAAAGAAAATCATCTATTCATAATCTTCCAGCTTCCATTCATCCTTCCACTCTATCATCGGTATGCCATCCTTCACCACAATTGGTAAAAATACATAAGTGGCCTTATATACATCTTGATTCGGATTAACAAGCGTATAAAATCTGTCAGCCACTTTGGGAGTTACAAAATCCTTAGGATAAGGACGGTGATCCTTGTACCGGGTCAAAAAAGACTGCCAGTCTTTCTTGGGTATATCCGTTTTATTAGTATGCGGCAGCCAACGATCGGCCATAGCCACATAAAGATCCTTTCCCGGAATCTTTATCACACTTGTAATCTGCGAACAAAAAGAATGTGCATACTCATCACCTATGTGTGGATTCCCTAACACCGTATATTCACCATGATAATCATCGAATACCGCCACTTCCGAAGGGTTGGGAGTATAACTGGTTGTCCCTGATGTATAAATATAATGTTTACCATCCATTACAAAATGTGCTGCCGCCTCACGTGTAAACGGTGGAACCTTTCCAACAAAATGTGCCGAATACCGGCCATTTACATTGGTATAATCATCAGAAAGTTCAGCACATATCTGTTCCCAATGAGGACGCTCAAACCAAACATAACCTTTTCCTGTATCGGGATCAGCATACATGTCAAAATCCCCCACAGCAAAGCCATCAGGTTTCAGATTGCGGACAAAATGATAAGGTCCCATAAAATGTTCAGCTTCTAGAATAACAAAATGCCCATCATTACTTTGTGATTTCAGCCAACATACATACCTGCCTGTTTGGGCACAATAAAGAATATGCGGGCGTTCCAATTTCTGACAATGATGCAAAGGTGAATGTGGATCAGCAGCAGGTTCAATGATCCTTCCCTCATCTTTCCAATTATAAAAATCGGTAGATGAGTAACAACGTACTCCGCCAAACATCCGATTGGTACCAAACAGAGTATGAGTTTTATCCTCACCATACCAATAGTATTTGCCTTCACGAAAAGTCACTTGAAACCCATGGGCCTGAATAGGCTTTCCTTCGGTATCAAGCCACACTTCACCAGGACGAATGGACTGATAATTGACTGGGGCAAGAGGATAGGTCTGCACATTTAAATAGCGACATTCTCCTCCCGTTTTTTCTATCCTCACCGGACTGCCTGTAGTTACATTGCTGAACCCAAAGAAAGAGGCATAGTCACAATTATCAATACGCATTACTGTATCACAACTCTCTATCCTTACATCCTTCATTGAAAATTTTGTGGCATCGCATATTTTACCAATCCGATCACAATGTGCTTTGACATTACCGAAAAAAAAGTTCTTCACCGGTTTCTCCGGTAATGCAGCCACATCCACCAATGTGCTACATCCGGTAATCTCCACATCGTGAATGGAAATATTAGCAAACCACGGCGTAAGCGGAGTTATCTCACGGGCCGGATAACGCTGTGCCAACTCACCTACCCAGCGGGCAGAACCAAGCATATCGCAATACAAAGCCTGTCTTTTCACATTCGCCCGCACCCGTTCCACATATATATTCTCCACAAAACCTCCTCGCGGACGACGAGTCTTAAAACGAAAAGCCTGGTCTGTTCCCTCAAAAACACAATCGTGCATATATACATTTCTCACTCCACCGGCAATCTCAGTACCACACACAATACCGCCTGCTCCCCTCAGTGCTATACTTTTACGTATAACGACATTACTAGTGGGACGATTCACTTTCAATCCGTCCTCACCCCGCCCGGACTTCATGGTATAGCAATCGTCCTGGCAATCGAGCGAACAGTATTCTATCAATACATCATTACTTGAATCAATATCAATACCATCCGTACGTCCATGCCCGAAACTGTTCACTGTAATCCCCCGGATCACAATGTGTTCACAATATTGTGGTACAATATTCCAATACAGTCCCCGTTCAAATGTAACACCTTCTACAAAGACATTCTTACAATTAATAGGGGCAAATGTCTTAGGTAAAAAAACTCCTTCACCATTCTTTCCATCATAAATACGGTCGGCAAGCGGTTTCCTTATCCCCTTGTCACTAGACATACTCTCATTACGTTTATATATCTCGCAACTGGTAGGCGGTCCAACCACTTTTCCCTTTCCGGTCAATGCTATATTCTCCTGCCCATCAGCATACAAACAAGCTCCAAGAGAGTAAAGCTCCACCCCCTCATCCCGTGTAAAAACAGCCGGAAGATAATCTATTATATTACCACTGAAATGTAATTCTGCTCCTTCCGAAAGATGCAGATTTACATGACTCTTCAAGATAAGACGTCCTGTCCGCCATACACCGGGAGGAACTACCACTGTTCCACCGCCCCGGCAACTCATACTATCAATAGCTTCCTGAATCGGTTTAGTGGACATACCTTCCTGTTCCATTCTTACCAATATGGTAGATTCGGGAAAAACAGGCCGTTCAAACAAAGGCATAACAAACGGTGATTCAACAGGTTCTATGGTATCGGGCATGTTCTGAGGCCCAACTTCACCTATGGTCAGCAACGCTATGCCACAAATAATACTTGTTAATGACATAAACTTAATTATTTAATTAATACATTGTAAAAAGCGACGTACCAACCACACTTCACCTGTAATTCCGGAAGGGACCAATCCGTCTGTCGATTTGGCTATTTCGGGATAGGCATAAGTCAGTCGTTTAGATTCAGGCAACGAAGCGTCACCAATCATTCTGTTCATCAACGAATTTACGACTTCTATTTCCAACTTATTCTCGCCATTTTTCACGAAAGGAGTCAGATTTGCCTCCCACGGAGTACACCAAACAGTTGAAACCTCTTGTCCATTCAACCAAACCCGTCCTATAGAATTCAAGCTGTCAAAACGAAGAATTATTTCTTCATTTGCCGCAGCCTTTCCTAAATTAATTTTTTTACGATAAACGGCTGTACCCGAATAATAGCGAATACCTGAATCGGCATGTTTCGTCCAATCCGTCAACACCGGGAAGACCACTTCTCCAGGTCCTCCCCATCGAGGATCAAAATAAACCTGCCAATCTCCCTTTATAGCTTCCAACCGCTCTTTCTCACGGGTTGGTTTCAACATTAGTTCTTCTTGACTGTCATCAGAAACCACAATGAAACCCGATTCACCGGGAAGCAATGTAATGTTAACATGTAATCCTTCCGCTACCAAACGAGCCGGCAACCCATATCGTTTACCAGTTACAGGATCCCAATAAGAAGCATTCGATAAAGAGGTACGCAAAACCACCTCGTCTTTAAATGGTCGCGGACTATGATTATTAATAAAATAAACATCAGCATCCGCCAAGCGCCTATGAGCAAAATAAACTTTATCTGTCGGAGTATTCCCGCTTACAATACCCATATCCGGACGAATACCTGCTTGATGCAAAGCCTCCGCCAATGGCATCCCCCAATACAACGTTCCTTTTCCTACAGACCGTTTACCCGAAACAACGTCTTCCTTCCCCCACAATTGATCCACTATCTTTTTATACTCAACAGCATCCACCTTGTCTTTAAGAGAAGCAGAGCTATCGGGACGGGGAGCATAAACCACTCCTCCTTGTTCAATCAACTGAGCAATATGACGCAACACGTGTAAAGGCATATCATTATTACGCTGCACAACCAGCATCTTATAACACATGCCATCAGGTAATGCTATCTCGCTTCCATGAGCAGACATACGAGTTGTCAAAGCTTCTGATGTGCACACATCCCAATCATAACCTTCCGGTATTTCGGGAAGACGATAAGTCAGCAGTTTCACCGGTGGATTTTGTCCTACATAAATACAAAGATCCACCACAGGCATTCCTTTCCGCATCAATCCGGCACAACGCGCCTGATAATCCCAAAAGGGACGGCTATACTCCCAATAAGTATTATTCCGATTCAGACAATAGTGGCGGCCACCTCCTGTACTGCCGGGATATTTATCCAACCAAGGCTGGTAAGCAGAAGCACACACAACAAATTCATTAACCTGAGCCGCATAAGCAAAATCAGCAAGATTCTTTAATTCTGCCAAAGAATGACTGAACTTAGCATCCGTATATGCCTCAGCCGAAGCAATACGTTTTCCGTAAATATGCGCTGCTGAAGAAGCTTCCTTTATATCATAACTGCCATGTATATGCTTTGCCCAAAATTCTCCTTGCGGTTTCTGAACACGTCCTTTCGCTTGCAGATTATCAGCCACAAGACTTAGCCCGTTACCGGTTGCCTGTGCTGTAAAATCCACACCAGCCTTATTACATAAGGTCTGGAGAGTTCCAAAATAATTATCAGAAATAACATCAGCAACAGTACGACGCAAGTCATAAAGGAAAGCATCAGTCTCAGCAACCGAGCCCACAATATATCCCATCATGGCAGGTAGATATGAAAAAAGATCATATCCCTTACGACGCAGGAATTCTTGTTCAAATCCCGGAGTCCAATTCTGAGCCCCCGCTTCATGGCTATCCATAATTACTCCATCAGGCTTCAAATTGATAGCGGAAAGCGTATCAATCATCCTCGCAGCATAATTATTCCATTGTGTAGTCACTGCTTCTACAGACATCTTATCACACTCCAAACCTTTCAAGTTCGCACGACCATGCTTAGACGGCCCGCCTGTTGACTCATGCGCAAAGCGCATAATCACCCAATCACCTTCAGGAACATCCCATTCCAGCCTTCCGTCCGTTCCCATCTTTGAAGTTAAGTCAACAATCGTTTTCGGATCAATAATCTCCTCATCCGTATAAGCCGGAGTCAGGTTTTTCAAAATATATTCGGAATAAAAGCCCGCACGCTCTTCCCACTGGTCTATACGGGCACGAGACGATAATGCGACATTGCCCAAAGCCATTTCAGGACGTTGATCTCCGGCAAGACACCAATCATGTAAATTCAAACGAAAGTATCGTCCGGTCACTGCCGGAAAAGAAACTGTTTTCTGATCCCATCGAGAAGCAGCAGCTTGATAAATGGGTTTTAAATCGCACACCTTACTATAATTTATGCCGTCATCCGAAACCTCCAACTGCCCCAAAGGTGGCTGTTTTACATAACTCGATCCATAAAATTCATCAGCAGGAGCTCCCGGAACATTCATGGCACCGGTAGATGCCTTACTCCGCTTGCTTACCCGATAAGTAATGGAACGAGCTGTGAAAGAAGTTTCAAAATCCAGATTTATATAAACAGACTTGCCAGGCTGCTGGGGAGGTATAGTCGTCAATCTGCTTTTTTTACGAAAGAAATCTTCAGCGGAGACTCCCGGCAAATTACATGTTACCTTTGGACGCTGACTATTATTTGTCATCCATTGATTTTGAGAGACAGGAAACGCCAATACTGCAATATCCCAAAACTCATCATCACCCGGTACTGGTAATACCGCAGCAAACTGTTGTTTTCCTCTAATAATAGTATCACTCGCTGTCAGACGTTGCATACTTAAAGCTTTTGTAATCCAAGGTCCTCCCGCCACATATCCATTCGAAAGGTTTATTTCAAAAGAAAGTCCGACACGCTTTGCCTCAGATGCTGCAAACTTCAACATTTCCCACCATTCAGCAGAAAAAGCGGGTAATGCATGCTCTCCTTTTCCATGCACCTGATCGTAATAAACCACTCCTCCTACACCGGCACGCTTATATGCCTCCAAATCTGCTGTAATTCCTTCACGAGTCGTTTCTGTCTCACCATGAAACCACCAAACCTTAGTACGTGCAGAATCTGCCGGATTGGAAAACTCATCCCACGCTTCTTTGATAGTTGCCGAGTCTGCTACATCCGGATGAGATGGAGAACCTGTACAACCGACCACGATATAAATCAAAGCCAATACTTCTATAAATCGTTTATTCATCATTCTATTAATTTTTATATAAAACATTATTATCATTTACTCTAACAGCCACATCGAGAACGGCAACTGTTTCTGCGACTCACTGTCTTTTTACTTTTATTCAATCTCACAATACCCACATAAAGATCGTTCTTTGAGATAATTGAAATATAATCTCTTAGCCACATAACTAAACATAAACATTATGTAAAAATTACGACTTCAACAAGCGATATCACATAATACAATCAAAAAAATTATTTTTGTATATTTATAGCCCTAACAATTTGAGATGCAACAATTTGTTGCCCAGCATTATCCATATGTACTCCATCTGTTGCATACACATCTAAGATTTTCTGTAATGGATTATAAATGTCAACAAAAACAATTTCTTTTTTTTGAGCTATGGCTTCAAATTCCGGAATCAGTTCAGACAATCTTTGATTTCCACCTTTATATTTTTCTTTAATATTCATTACTCTTAAAGGAGGAGGAGTGACATAAATAATCTTTGGGACAGAATTACCATCCCATTTATAACCTTTAATTTTGGACAACAATAATTCAAAATTAGAAACTATTTCTGTTTGGCGCCCTGAATAGATATGTTTAACATCATTCGTCCCCAAACAAACAATAATATAATCATATTTTTTATTACCAATGAGTTGTTTTGCCTTATCTAAATACGATTCAATATGAGACAACGCATTGAGTTCTGATTTTCCATTATTATCAAAACCAATACACCTGCCAGATTGTGAAAGATTTATAATACAAGATTTTGGCAATAATCCCTTTAACTGATCTGGCCATCCCCCCTCATTTGCCCCATTAGAATCTCCAATTGTTAATATATTATAGCGCAATGAATGAGTTTCTTTATAAGGAATCAAGCTTAAAGCTTGCGGAAGTTGCTCATGCCTACCTTCAAATATCGTCAATTGAATATTTTCATATTTACGAAACAAATATATCGCTCTTCCAAATAATGTCTGATTTTTATCAGCTTTAGGGTTAATACGTTTAGTTACTAAATCCACTATTTCTTTTGCTGAGACTAAATCCGAATCAAAGGCTGCCTTAAACATGATTGTATCCATGTTAGAGGTTCCATACTTCAATTCTCCAACTAATCTATTATACATATTAATGGAATGAGTTATAGGTACAGAACCACTATATCCATCATGTACACCTTCGTAAATGCATAATTGTGCATCTTTTCTTTTAAGAATCGGATAAGTCTGTTTCAGCGGGGAACGGCTAACAGCTTCATCGCTGTTAAGAACTCCATTTACAGATATTGCATTGATAATATCTTTGGCATATTTCTGCTGCCGTCCTACAGATTCCCAATACCAAGCCTCAATATCCGAAATTGGCGCCCAAGCAGAAAAAGACTTAACAGGATAATCAATGTTCATATATGCAGCCAATGTAGCAAAACCTCCTCCTGACACACCAATAATGTGTACATTATCAGGATCTGCATGAGTATTTTTCAATGCAAACCTAATTGCGTCTTCAATATCTGATAAAACAAACTGACTTCCCATAGAATCAAAAGTTCGATTGGGGCCTCTAAAATCCGGATGAATATAATTCCAATCTCTTGCCACTATTTCATCAACAAGAGGATCTCTTTGAGTATAATCACCGCTCCATGTATGAAGACTGACAATAAGAGGCTGAGATACACTTTTTTGACTTCTGTAAATAAAAGCCTTTTGTAAACTTCCGTCCTTACTAGAAGGAATATTTACTTCTTCAAATTTAGAGTTCCAACTATTAGAGGACGTGTCATCCCACATTACATTATTTTGTGCAGAAGCTGTCATGGACAAAATAAAAAACGTGAGTAATACCAACATGTATCTTTTCATATTCAATAATTATTTTATTTATATTATTTTATTCAAACTGCACCAACTATACAGAAACAAATCTGCTATTACTGGACGAAAATGACGAACATACAAAAGATCCTACTATTAGGATACCGCCAATAAAAGGAAATCCAATATTTTACAAATTATTTCTTATTCATTTGAGTTCATATAAAACGAGGATAATACCATTGATTATCAATTACTTAAATTTTAATTCAACATCTTGTCTATTATTTCTATTTTATTATTCATTTTCACGATGAAATTCACAACAATCCTCCAAAGAACCATTAAAAATAGAAAAATACTCAATATAATTTTTCATATATATGAACTTTCTTCAATCAGCATAAAAAACTAATAGGAAAACTCACTTATCAGATGGTATAACCTCCTGCATGTAAATAGCATCTAAACTCCAAAGAGAAACATCATTTGTGCTAAGCCCATCCGATTCATCTAATGGAGCAGGAACTACAGGAGGAAGTAACGTCTTTACCTTTAAAGAACATTTAGATCCTCCTACTCTAGCAAATAGATCATTCCATAATTTCTTTTTCATTACAGCATCATGAGTCTGAAATGCAGCATAGGCTTTCAAACGAGTTCGATAACGATCATCCTTTACCATCTGTGCATATTCCAACCAAGCATTATTCCATTGAGGAAAATCAACCATATCCATTATTTCATTCATTATTTCAAAGCCACCCATTATAGTCATTAAATGATTAGTATTCAACAAATTTTGATCACATTCACTGGTAATTACACCTGTTGCCGGATCATACCCTAAAGCAGCAGGTCCTGTACTAATCCGATTAGGAAGAAGCAAAATACTTTTCATTCCTGCCAAAATCTTGTCACGATATTTAAGATTGCCTGTACGTTCCCACTCCGTCATCCAGTTACCTGCATAAGCCAACCAATCTGGTCCTATTCGAATACGAGCTGGAGCGGTACAAGGATATTTACTACGAGGCTGTGCCAAACGCATAGGATCTAATGTATATAACTTCTGATCAGCATCTCTTACTTCAGTCATCAAGTCTCCACACCGTTCGTCAGTAGTCAAATAATAAAAAAAACGATTCCAAGCTGCCTGACTAATACGAGCCTCTTTAGCACCACATCCCCAATGACTCACATTATGCCTGCTTCCTAATCCGGCATTAGGGCCAATATGATAAACATCCACCTCTGAAGTATGCCTAGTCATTGCTTCTGCCATACGCCATATATCAGCACGCCCCGTACGTAAAAAATTGTACCATAGCCACATATTCGAAGCTAACTCCGTATTATCCCAAGCAAAACCTCCTACATCATATCTCCAAGTATGACGATTGTAATCATAAGAATGCATAACATCACCATAATTCCAAAAACCATACCACTTATTTTGCTCAATGGCCTTTTTATAAAAATCAATATATGCATCCAAATATTCCTCTACACAAGTTCGAAACGCAGTACTACGATCAGGAAGGCTCCATATTCCAAAAGCTTTCTGTTTATGCAAATATTCAGGAGTCGGTAACAAAACTCCCATCCCGGTAAGCTCCTTTGTGCAATTGGCAAAATTTTTTCTCCCGGAATATCCTGTTTGAGGAATAAAAGTAAGGGTAGAGGTACGAGATATACCATAAGGAGTACTCATTCCTTCTTGAACATCCTCATAGCTAGCACTCAATGTATGAGACACATTATCGTAATGTCTCAAATCCATCGGTTCCGTCTCAGGACTCCACAACCAAGCAGTAAGAACAGCTGTTTCACTTTTTGTATCTGATATCTCAATAGTCGATGGATATGATTGCCAAAAATCATGTAAACAAATCCCTAAGCCACCTGTTATATCACCAACAAAAGCATATCCCTCACTACGTGATCCCGAAAAAGTTCCGATCCAAGGATTATCATCATTAGCACGTTTACGAATAGAAAAAGCATCAGGCGTAAGCTGAGATAAACGGTAACTATTCCACGAAGCCCAATGATCCAACAATATACGACTTCTTTCATCACACTGTTGAGAGTCAGGAATACGTTTGCCCTCCAACTGTTGAATTTGTAATGACGGATTATTATTAAGTACACGATGATCTGCCAAAGGTTGCACCGCTTCGCTCCATACCCCTCCATCAGCACAAGAAAAAGCTACATGTCGATTATAAAGAGCCTCACGCATAGGAACACTCCAACGAATACCCAATGCAGATATAAAATCTCGACCTTGATCACCATCATAAATAAAGCTGTGCACCATTTTCACCTGTTCACTACCAGCATAAAAATAAAGTCGAACAACAAATGGCAGCCATTCCCTACCAGTTTTACCCTTGTGCACCCCCTCCAGTTTTATCAAAGTACGCACATTACCCACACGTTCCACTTCTGCAGATTTTAGTTCCCCCTGATAATCTACAAAAGAAATTGACGACATATTTTCAAGTTTAGGACAGCTTTGAGTAGTACATATCAAACGTAATTTTTCTCCAACTTTCACATTCTTATACAGCAAACTATCTATTAAGTACTTTCCTTTACGTGAAATATAAACGGAAATAAGCCCCGTCTCAATCCGTATGTTTTCAGTTGTTTCTTGCACTGTAACAAATGCCATGTCCGGTTTCTCTTCAGAGCCCAATTTATCTTCTTTCCTTATTTTTTCAACAACCATATTTTTCATTCCGGCAGGAATTACACCAGCTATACCACTCCATTTTATAGAACCATCAGGCCAGTATGCTAAAGGCCATGTATCAATCGGAATTTTTTCATTATCAGTAGAGGTCAACTGTAAAATGTCTTCCGAATACACTTCTCCTTTCCCGAAAGGGACACCAAAACTCACCGGTCTACTCATTTGAGGTGTATCTCCGATCCAATGTAACGGAACAGTCATTCCTTCATCATTATGAATGCCACTATCTATATTCTGTTCTCTTCTTGCTTCTTTCAACCAACCATCCAATACTACTTCACCTGACGCTTCAACAGTTGTAAAAACAAGGAACAACAAATAAATATAAAAATCACATTTTCTCATATTCCTTCCTTTGCTTATTAACTTGTTATTTTTCAGTAAAAATACAAACAAACACAGACATCCCCTATAATCAATACCAAATATCAAAACAAGACTCATTATTTATATAAAGAACATCCACAACAAAAACTTTAACCATTATAGTTCGCCACAACAATATTACTCTTTAAAAAGATAACGACTATCTATCACAGACAATCGTTATCGCATATATTGCTCACCTTAGTCTAACTTAATACCTTAAAAATTTATTTAAGCGGATATCTTGGATCCGATATGTTATCCGGATTTTGCTCTAATACAGGATTAGAGTCCAAAGACGTTTGAGGAATCTTCCATAAAAATGTTTTTTGGGGCACAAACTGTAATTTTTGGCAATTAAAATACCCATTCTCATACATATAGGTTTTATATTCATAAACGTTTTTCCCCAAACGATCTGTGCGTAATTCGTCAAAATATAAATAACCTTCACCAACCAATTCCCATGTACGTTCCTGATAGATTGCATCATCAAACTCCTCTTTTGAGAGTCCCGGTGTTACAGGAACAGACAAGGAACGCTGATGTACTTTATTTAACTTCTCATACGCATCGGATGTAGGACCATTCAGATAATTTTCCACTTCAGCATAATTCAATAATACATCAGAATAACGGATCGCAATTAAATTCGCTTTCGAACCTCCTGTTTCATAGCAAGACTTAGTCCGATCATAAAATTTCATATTTCCTGGAGCAGATGACGGCCATTTACCTTCGCCTTTACCTGAAAAACCTTTATATTCAGGTTCAAAATAACGACGGGTATCTGTACCAGTTATGGTATATTCTGTTAGAAAACATTGCTTACGCACGTCATCGTCTTGATAAGAAAGATAGTCCTTATGTGAAATTGCCGAACGATGATACATTTTACCTCCTAAACTTTCATCTGTAACGTTTATCCCAAAATTACAATGTAACGCACTCACTTGAGTAGGACCAAATTGAACTTCCAACAAAGATTCTTTTGTATTTTTGGAAGCCTCTTCTACAAACCAATACCACAAAGATTTATAATCAGACAAAAGTTCATATTCACCGGAATTGATTACATCGCTTAATTGTTTCTTGGCTTCTTGGAAATAAGTCGTATTGTAATTATCCATACAACCTCTAGTCAAATACACATCGCCCAGCAACGCTTGAGCAGCTCCTTTACTTGCTTTATAATAAGAGCTACTTCCCCACTGTGAGCGCGTCGGTAAATTCGCAATACAATATTCCAAATCTTGAATAATATAATCATACGTATCATCTACTGTCTTGCGAGGAATTTCAAGGCCATTCAGTCCTGAAGTATAAGATTCCGGAATAGCAAGTCCCCCATAAAGACGAAGCAGAACAAACATGGTATATGCACGGAAGAAACGAGCCTGTCCGTAAACCTGGTTTCTTTTTTCATCGGACATATTCACTCCATCACCACGTCCAAGCACCACATTACATCGGTTAATCATCTCATATCCGCTATCCCATATCTGAATGTTATAGGTAGTAGCTTGATTCACTCCTTGCCAACAATTGAATGATATAACCCCATCCTTAGAAGCATGGGCCGGCATAGCATGTTCTGTCACAAGTTCCAAGATCATCAGAGTCTTATAATTACTGGCAAATTTACGAAAATCGGCATAAACTGAATTCAAAGCACTTTCCAGTTCTTCTTCCGATTTATAATAATTACCCGGATCAACAAAAGTATAAGGTGATTCAGTCAACCCCGTACAACCGGAAAACAGAGTAACAATCACAAACAGAGCAGCAATAACAGACCACCTACCCACAAGCAACGTTTTTTTACGTAAATATATTGATTTCATATTCATTTATTATTATTGATTAAAACTTCGCATTAACTCCAATATTCACAATCTTCACCCATGGATATTTAATATCACCATTTTCCGGATTATAGCCACGCTGGTTAGAAAAAGTGATGAAGTTCTGAAAATTCACTGTCGCACTCAAACTTTTGATACCTTTAATTCCTTTGATAGGATTCTTTCCAAAATCATAACTTAAGGCTATACTTTTTACTACGAAATAGTTCCATCCAGAATTTATACGATCGCTTTCATGAATATTAGAAGCTCCCGGTGCAGGATAGGTTCCTGATGGGTTGGATTCACTCCACATTCGCTCATAAGCATACAACGAAGGCATACAAATCACACTAGAATTTATCTGATTCTCTGCTATTTGTAAATAAGAAGTGCCACCAACAAAATCATGAGCACCATTTCCTAATATATTCAAACTGAACTTTTTGTATTGTACATTCAAACCTACACCATAAATAAGTTTAGGATCTGTAGTACCTATATTTACCTGATCTTTTGCCGTTATCTGATTATCACCGTCCAAATCCTTATACATTTCATCCCCTAATTTGGCCGTACCTTCAATTTTCCGATATTCGTTCAACTGTTCTTCTGTACGAATAATACCATCAGAAAGAAGAGCATAACGGGAATTAAGAGATTCTCCGACTTTTAAATAACGGCTAAGACCTAATCCGGAACTAAGTGTTATAGATTCCACATCATTATAAAGTTCCTTCACTTTATTAATATTACGACTGAGATTAACAGTAGCATCTATCTTTAAATCATTTGTATTAATAATATTTCCTGTGATTGAAAGTTCATATCCCTTATTCAATACAGAACCGACATTACTCAGCATAGAAGAAAATCCGGAAGTGGAAGGAATGGGAACTTGATAAAGCAAATCGGAAGTTTTACGGTAGTAATAATCCGCAGTAATGTGCAAACGATTCCATAAGGATAAATCAACACCAATATCAAACTGATTGGCACGTTCCCACTTCAAGTCCGGGTTACCTATACTTTCATAATATCCTTGAAGTTCTCCATTATTATAAATATAATTATCCGCATTCAATTGTGCCAATGATTTATAATTTCCTATCTCCTGATTACCTGTTACACCGAAACTGGTACGTATTTTCAAGTTAGTAATATATTTATTATCAACCAAAAAATTTTCCTGACTCGCACGCCAAGCCAAACCGACTGACGGAAAAAATCCCCATTTGTTATTTGCCCCAAAGCGCGAAGATCCATCGTATCTAGCAGTTGCCGTCAAAAGATATCTGTCATTATAAGCATAAGATACACGGCCAGTCCATGAAACCAATGAATTTTGGTATTTGTCACTGCCATAATCTACCGTTTCTCTATTCGCCTGAGAGATATCCCATGCCCCGGTTTCATCATTAGCAAATCCTTTTCCATCAATAGAAAGATTTTCATAAATATAATTTTGCCATGAATAAACCCCTGTCGCTGTAAGACGATGTTTTCCCCATGTATTGGTATAAGTAAGAATATTTTCAGTTATCCGGCTTATCTTCTTAGAATACCCATTTCCACCTTCTCCAGTTCCTGTAGATAAAGTATAATCCGAAGTTATATAATTATAATCTCTAGTATTAGCTATATCAAGCCCAAAATTTGTTTTGAAAGTCAATCCTTTAGCCAACTGAAATTCAGCATAAACATCACCAAACAAACGACTTACACTAGATTCCTTTTTCACCTCATTGTAATAATTAACCGCATTCCATTTAATACCACTATCAAAATAACTGGATATGGCTGGATTATCATTAGGTATTGCATAGCTTCCATCCTCCCGATAAACCGGTAATGTAGGCCAACCATAACGCCATAACTCCGTCAATGCCCCCTCATAATTAGTAGTTGTCGCAAGCCCTCCCTCTGAATAAGTATACTGCAAATGTGTTCCCAATTTTATGAAATTATTAAACTTATGCTGCAAATTAGTACGAAAAGTGTACTTATTATAATCATAGTTAGACAACAAACCATCTTGAAGATAAACTCCACCGGACATCATATACTGTGTATCACCCGAAGTACCATTCAAAGAAATACTATAGTCTTGCACAGGACTACTACTCTTAATGGTTTCCCTCTGCCAATCTGTATGTATATTAGGAGCAGGATTTTCATCATTATATATCGTAATCCCTTTAGAATTCATGTAAGCGGAATTAATAAAGTCCACAAACTGTTCATGATTCATTGTTTCCACCAATCTACCCGGCATCTGAAAACCATAATTAGCATTAAACGTAAGTGACTTAGAGTCTTTAGCACCTGCTTTGGTAGTAATCATAATAACACCATTTGAACCACGGGAACCATAAATAGCTGTAGCAGAAGCATCTTTCAGCACCTCCATTGAAGCAATATCATTCGCATTAATTTCATTCAATGAACCATTCATCAAAGGAAAACCGTCAACTACATACAAGGGATCATTTCCTGCACTGATAGAACCATTACCACGAATCCGCAAGGTAGGTGACTTGCCGGGACGACTATCCGTCACAACCGAAACACCTGTCACCCTTCCCTGTAAGGCTTGAACAGGATTATTCGCCGTTACAGAAGTAATATCCTCCGATTTCACTGACATGACAGAACCTGTTAAATCAGTTTTTTTCTGTGTACCATAACCCACCACAACAACTTCATCCAATGTTTCAGTATCTTCAACCATAGTTACTTTGAGTGTCACCTTTCCTGCAATCGGAAGATTCTGCTCTTTATATCCTATATAGGTAATAGTAATAATCCCTTTTTCAGGAACATTGGATAGAGTAAATTTCCCATCAAAATCAGTAATAGTACCATTCGAAGTTCCTTTAACCAATACACTGGCACCAATTACAGCCTCACCTGCCTTATCCACTACAATACCCGATATCGTCTTGTTCTGTGCAAATCCGGTAACGGTAGTCATTAAAAAAAAGACTAATAAAAATACCATTCTAAAAGACACTTCATCATAAGCGCCTCTTTGTTTCCTGTTGTTTTTCATTATTAACAAATTAAAGTTTTGTAATCTATATCATTTAGCATGCTTTTATTTAACCGGCTTCAGATATCTTTGCCATGTACAAAAGTATAAAGCCACTCCCTTCCCTACAATGCTGAATTTACCTATATACAGAGACAATTTATGGACTTTTTGCTTCATTCATGGAAAATCTTCCACCCATCCAAAAAATAATCTAGCGAACTGCCTTCAACATAATACTGAACTCGCCAACAAACGGCTTTCCTGTATCCGTACGAAGTTGGGGAACCGATTCTTCAGCACGGCGTCCTTTCTCCGGACGACCGAACACTCCTGATAAAATATAAGTTCTTTCCGGGCACATTGCGTCATTCTCCATATAACCGGAGTTTGAAACATGTATGGTTCCTTCAGATCCGGAACGTTCCATCCAACGCATCGCTTTTATTCCCGTCACATCCGGACTTCCCGCTGTTCCTCCCCATACGCCCAATATGGGAGCAGTTTGCTTATTAGGATAAGCATCATACGGGCCCAATCCCAGCCAATGTACCTGATCAAGTCCGGATACAGACTGCATGGACATACCAACAATAGGCAACCAAGGTACAGCCACTTTAGTAAGGATCTGATAATAAACGTTCAAGCGTCCATCCACTCCTATTGAATAACGATAAGTCACTGTAAAATGATTCTCCTGATCCACCCTATAATCCACAGTAGTACGGATAACCGCATTGGCCGGTGTCTTCTCCACCTTCCATGCTGTTACAGATGACGTATAATGAGTAAGATCGACAGCCTTACGAAGATTTTCCTTACCAAATCCGGAAGTCTCACCTTGATTTAATTTACGCCAGATAGCCGGATACAAGTCTTTTATCAACTGCTTTCCCTTTAGCTCCGCAGACACCAATTGTCCATTCTTCGGACTAAACACATAGCGGATATCACCAGCATCAATGGTAACCTTGTCCGTTTCAGTAACCAAAAGTTCACGACAAACAGGAACAGACACCGGTTGTTCTGTCTGAGGACAAAGTTCAACAGCCCTACGAGTAATCTCTGTTCCTTTTTCATCTGTAAATACAAACCACACATAATACGTTTTTCCCGGACGAACAGTCACTAGTTTTTCTACCGGCAATTTAAAGTCCGACACTGTATGGGGATAGCCATACATGGAATCAGTGCCCGAATATAATACATTCTCATCTTCCCGTACAGACCAGGCCATTTTTACAGAACTAAGATTCGTAAAATCAAAATCATTCTGGATAGGAATACGTACCGAATCCTGACCGGGCACAAATGAAATTTTGTCCACAACAGGGTAAACCGGAGCATAGACGGCCTTCGTCTCCCAATAGTCACGAGTGAAATTACGATAAGAATCCACAATACCATCCCAACCGGCTGTATTAATTCTTAAGTATTCATCTTCACTCAAATCTTTCTCTTTCTTTCGGACAGGAGTCTTAACCCCTTGATCCGCCCACATCCATACAGCTGCCCCGGCTCCGGCAGGATGTTTTGTCAATGCCTTCCAACGTGCTTCCAACCCTCCAAACGCATCATTGCCATAAGCATGTGTGTATTCAGTTGAAATAACAGGACGTCCGGAATGTCCGGCAAGCCGGTCATATCCCTGCGGGTTCCAGTAATGAGGAGCAAGAATATCCACTTCTTTAGGGAGCCATTCTTCAGGACGCCAAGGCAACAGTACCGGACGAGTGGGATCAAGTGCCTTGACCAATTTTACAGAAACCATGTGCAGAGAGGTCAAAGGATCTTCGTTACCTATTGACCAATAAATAATAGACGGCTTGTTTATATCCCGGACAATCGTTTCATACGAACGTTGCAGAACCGCCCCCGAGAATGAAGGATCATACATCAAGTTTCCAGCTCCCCCTAGCGTCACTTCATTACCCACGTACATTCCCATTGAATCACATAGTTCAATAAACCCTTCGGCAGGTGTGTAATGAGAGAGACGAAGATAATTGATATTGGCAGCCTTCATCAGCGTAAGATCCTCCAACCACTGCTTACGGGTAGTGGCACGACCTACATCCGGATGTTCATCATGCCTGTTCACCCCACGAAGTTTAACTGCTTGTCCGTTAATTCTGAAAACTCCTCCATCAGTGGAGATCTGACGGAAACCAACACGTTCCATACGTGTATGTGTTACTGCCTCTTTTTCTAAAAGTTCCACTTTCAAACTATACAAATAAGGAGTTTCGGCAGTCCACTGGTGCGGAGCCTCAACCGGCAGGCTCAGACAAATCTCCCGATCCGTCGAAACGTGGGCAGGTACAGTCATTTGTCTTTGCGCCACCTCTTTGCCTTCTTTGTCAGTGAGTGTAAAACATAGCTTATAAGGCTCGCCGGGGCTAGGATAGTTTCCGGGCAATGTATTCTTATGCTTATCACTGATCATCACCCGTATGTCCAGATTCGCATCTTGAAACAAATGGTCAAAAGTTGTCTGCACCACCACATCATCAATCCATCGTTTGGCCGGCATAGCCTCCAAAGTTACATCTCTGTAAATACCTCCCCAAGTCCAGTCATCACAAACATCAAACTTATACTCACGGGTGATCTGCCTTACCCTGACAGCCAGTTTGTTAGGTTCATCCACTTTCAGTTTATTCGTCACATCAAATGCAAAAGAAGTATATCCGCAATCATGACGCCCCAGTTCGTTCCCGTTGAGCCAAACTTCGGCCGATGACCATACCCCACCGAAATGTAACAAGATACGTTTGTCTTTCCAATCCTGAGGAATTGTAAACTCCCGCACATAAAATCCCTCACCGGCTTGATTATCCTTGAATCCTCTATAAACCGGTTCTTCATATCCCAACAAGGCCCAATTGGATGGAACAGGAGTTGACTTAAATTTGCTTTTAGCAAAATCAGGCGTATAAAACCTTTCCAAACGGTCCGCCTCCTTTTGATTGGCGGCAAATGCGAACTGCCATGTACCGCTTAAATTTATCTGTTCCTGAGCCAGCACCCCCAAGCTGCTCAATGACAGAAACGATGAAATAAAAATAGTACGTAAATTCATAAAGTATAATATTTTAGTGTTTTGTTTATGATCTGCCTATTAAAGTTCCGCAATTTATTCCATGCAAAAGTAGAGGGGGATTCCATATTACACAATAGCTATTCTATTGACATACAAACATAAAGCATGGAGATTTTTCCTTTAATATGGAAAAATCTCCATGCTCTTTAAAATCAGGCAAACCAGCCAATGAAAAGTAAGCTATCTTCATAGGCCAAGTAAGTTAAGTTACTTCGGCATTTAAGTTGACTTACTTGGGCAAGTTAGTTAAGTTACTTTTCTTTTCATAGACACCTACCCTTTTCTCAAAGCCTTATCCGCCCCTACATCGACACCTTTCCATGCCTTCAGGTTAGTCCATTCACTATAAGGCTCAGTCCAGAAAGGATGATTCGCCGGAAGTCCCAATGGCAAAAAGGCCGCTGTACACAAATACAGACTCCCTGTATTTATATAAGGTTCGGACATATTTATCTGGCTTCCTGCAAAGCCAATTTTCAGCCACCCGTTTTCATCAAAAGTACCGGGCATGGATATCTGCCTCTGCATAACAGCTGTCAGGGCAGAACGGATCTGTCCTTTGGAAAGAGGCTGAGGAAGCTTGTCCAACAAAGCAATATGAGAAAGCGCATGAAAAGCGCCAAAACGATACACGATAGAACGGCCCACTACAGGATAAGTAGCTTCCGGAGAGATCATCCGTTCAAGCTGGGCAGCCATTCGTTGTTGACGAACCAATTGGCGTTCCAAGAACTCGGCACGTTCCAATCCATGCTTTTTCATGACAGACAATACATCCGTCAACATCGGATGGATGACCAGACTGTTATAGTAATCCAGATGCAATTCTGCCCCGTCTCCATACCAGGCATCTCCTTTATACCACTCATCAATGAAACGGTTTACACCATAATATAATCTCTGAGTATCATATTCCCCCGTAAATTCCAACAAGGCCGCTTCTACCATCGAAGCGAAAAGCAACCAATTACTCTCATTAGGCTTTATGCCACGCGTCCTTTTCAACTCATACACCAGTTTTTTTTGAGTATCCGCATCCAGATTTCCCCAAAGTTGTCCGGGAGCCCTCAACAAACCTTGTACAAGAAAAGCCGCATCTACCAAAGGCTGGGAATGACGGTTATCGAACATCAAATAATCAGCTGATTGCGGATCGACGGCCTGTTTCAGTCCTTTAACCACCAGTTGAATATACCTTTCTCTTAACTTTCCTTCCTGAGTGTCATCCGGTCCCAGTTCCAACCAGGGAGCAATACCGCAAACGGTTCTTCCTACCGCTTCCAAATAGGAAACACTTCTACGTAAAGGTTCATCGGACAGTGACTCAAACGGCATATTCCTTTTCAATGTGCCCTGACTGAGATTGACCAACACAGGATCAGCGATTTTTGTTAAAGTCTGCACCCAGTACATACGATCCTCACTACCTGTGGGCTGGGCATACAACTTTCCACACAGGATCATAAAACAAAAAGCGATTAACAAACAATTCCTAGTTCTCATTCTGTAATTTTTTTAAGCGTAACAAAGCCTCGATATAATAATAATCTGCATAAGACAGGGGAACATCTACTTCCGAATTCTTATTATAATTTCCCACACTATGCTTCAAGATAAAACCTCCGTTAGTCCCCGGCTTGGCAAGATACTCCGGAGAGGACAAAGAACGAATCTGCATTTCTGCCAGCTCCAGCCAATCCGCTCCTTCCTTACTTTTATCCAGCTGGCTCAGTTCAATAAGCCCCGATGCCATAACAGCAGCGGCAGATGCATCCCGGGAAGCGACAGGAATATCCGGTGCGTCAAAATCCCAATAAGGTATTTTATCGTCCGGCAAATGGGGATGATTCTTAATATAAGAAGCTACTTTCCGCGCCTGTTCCAAATATTCGGCCTTTCCGGTCTCCCTGTACATCATGGTATAGCCATACAGTGCCCATGCCTGTCCTCTTGCCCATGCCGAACGGTCGGCATAGCCCTGATGAGTACCTTTAAAATGCGGTTGCCCGGAGAGCGTATCGTATGAAACTACATGATAACAACTATAATCATCTCTGAAATGATGTCGAAGAGTGGTCTGTGCATGACTGTCAGCCATATTCATCAAACGTTTTTCCCCCGTTGTCTTAGCAAGATAAGACAAAAATTCCAGATTCATCATATTGTCAATAATGACGGGGAATTGCCATTTCTCACTTGAATTCCACGATTTGATAGCTTTTACCCGCTCATCATAACGAGTTGCCAAAGATTCTGCTCCCACAGTCATCACCTCTAAATAATAAGGATTCTTTGTCAACCGATATCCGTTTCCGAAGCTACAGTATAACATAAACCCTAAATCATGGGTGGTGGTCATATCCTTGGCAGGCTCCACCCGTTCTGTATATAGTTCCGCATATCTTTTCAGTTCATCTGTAGGCGTATTCTCATACAAATACCATAACACTCCCGGGAAAAAGCCGGAAATCCATGCCCGGTAATCGGATGTTTTCAACTCACCACCCTCATAAGTCCGTGGAAGCCTTCCTTCCTGATTTTCCACTTCCTTCGCTAAAAAAACAGCTTGCCGTTTGGAAACTTCCAGCCCTCTTTCTATTACTTCAGCCATAGGCTCCCTTGTTTCACATGAAACGAGAAAAAGCCCCCAAACAGCTATCAACCCTATGAATATGTTTTTCATAAAAAGATATTTTATAATTGATGTAAATATAGACGTATTTCCTTAATTTCTGAAATTACTGATTCAAAGTTTCTAAAAATTCCACCTCAACTATCCGGAGTTCATTGTTTACCTTCTTGCCTCCCTCAGCTTTGAAAAGATCAAGTTCTCCGGCCTTGGGTTCCACAACTTCTATGATTTGGCCGAATGCATCGGAATCCTGAGTAGCCCCCTTCAAACGGATGGTTATCTCATCAGAACGTACCGGACGGTCAATCATCAAATGGACATATCCCAGACTTTTCTCCGTGTTCCCGCTCCAAATCAAGTGTTCTCCGGCATATACTTCAAGCGGATAAGAACGCTGCCTCCATCCGGTCAGTTTGATGCAGATATCATCTATTTCCGCACGCCTTTCCAATTTATATGTAATCCAGGCGGTGTTCAACCTGCCATCATTTTTTCACTCGCTCAATTCGTTGTCATCAAAACTTTTCCCTGCATCCCCTTGATTGGTTCCGGCTGTAACGTCAGCCACTCTGACATCGACTTTGGTCACTTTATAAGAGGGCGAGGCCGGCGTTTCACCACGGTCAAAACGGCTAGGCAACCCAATGGCGGGGAAAAAGGTACTTAAGCCATTTTTAACTTCTACCGGCTGCGTACCGAAAGCTATTTCTTCTGAAGCCAACCCTTCCGCAGCCACCTTCAGCACCACATTTCCCGGTTGCGTTGTCGAGCGGATCATCACTCGTGTTATACCACATTCCACAGGAAGTTCTTTTGCCAACACATAATTATCTGCCGCCTGTGCTATTCCTCCTCTCCATTCAGCCGGACCTTGTAAATCAAATTTTATCTTATGATTGGCTAACGGGCATCGTTCTCCATTGCCATCCACCACTTCCACCTGCACCATCGCTATATCAGCGCCGTCGGCAAAGACACCTTGCGGACCATGCATCAAGGTCAGTTTTAACCGTTCAGGCTCTCCAACGGTTTGAAGAGAATGACGGCTCAACTCTTTATGCTGTTCATCGTAAGATATGGCTTCAATCATCCCTTTCTCCCATTGCACAGAATCAAAAGTAAACAAGAACCGATAATCCTGTCTGCCGAAACCTTTGGATTTCCCGTTTACAAACAGTTCCACTGCCTCTCCCGATGAAACCACATAAACAGGTTTTCTCACCTCCGGAGTATAATTCCAATGACCAATAATATGAGTATGACAGTTTTCCACATCCACCCATCCGTCCCACATTACCTTGTGTGCAAAGAAGCCATCCTTAGGGATTCTCAACGGATCCACCACACCGCTCCGGCGATAATTCTCGGCACCACGTCCATAAGTCTGCGTATCGGAAAACACAATCTTCGCACCTCCTGAATTGACACGCCGGCCTGTTCCGGGACGCTCACGCCACAAATCATACCAACGTCGGACAAACTCCACAGTCAGCCTGTCCTGATTCTGATTATATGCTCCGGCGTCCTGTCCTTTGTGCAAAGGACCATCTCCCTGTTTATGAAACGGATAACTGTATTCATCCCAATATTTACGCAGCCCCTCATCACGACAATATTCAGTCTGAATCATAGGATGATGTTCACTTTTATTCACATAAAGCATTTCACCACCATATTCAGCCTCACGAATATCCAACATCTCCCGGGAACCTATCGCCCTTCCTCCATGCGGATCGTACTGGTCCCGTATGGCAATCATCTCAACCATGTGCTCACGGCTGATTGATTCATTTCCCGATTCATAAAATAAAATACTTGGATTATTGCGCATATAAATAATGACATCCCTCATCAGTTCTTTCCGTTGTTCCCAACGTCTGCCGGTCGCATCTCTTTCCGCATCTCCTGCAGGCAACATCTGTATCACCCCCACACGGTCACAAGATTCCACATCCTGTTTCCAAGGAGTAACATGCATCCACCGAAAAAGATTGGCATTATGCTCAATCATCAATCCGTTAGAGTAGTCACTCATCCAAGGCGGTACAGACATTCCTACTCCCGGCCATTCATTACTGGACCGTTGCGCGTATCCCTTCAACTGCAACACGCGGTCATTGAGCCACACCTTTCCTTCTCCGAAGCGAGTCTTGCGGAAACCCGTTCTGGTAACAACTTCATCCACCGGACGACCATTTACCAACAAGGTGGTCTTCACATCATATAAATAACCGTACCCCCAACTCCAAAAATGAAGATCTTTTAACGGTGCAGAAGCTTTCAATACAACCGTTTCTCCGGACTGTACTGTCATCGGTTGTCCCCGGAATGTACTGACCTTCTTTCCATCATAATCATAAATGCTCACCTCATAATCCACGTGAACGGACTTACCATACTCATTCCGCACTTGTGACTCCGCATGGACAACCGCCTCACGGGCCTTTACCTTTATATCGGATGCATAGATGTAAGTCCCTGTAGTCTGTAAATTACTGTATAGAGGCAAGGTCTGGTATAATTTATCAGTAATGTGCAACCATACATTTTTAGGTACTCCTCCATAATTGGCATTGAAATTTCTGTCATTCCATTGGAACAAACTTCCAGTCGAACGCTCCTTATATCTCCAATCATTATCTGTTCGGAGAGCAATCACATTCTCTCCACCAAAATTCAGAAACGGAGTCAGATCAAAGCCTACCGCCATCACCCCATTTTCATGCAATCCTATATGCTTGCCGTTCAAATAGAAATCCGCCGCCTGCCTTACTCCCTCAAACTCAATAAAGACCTTCTTTCCTTTTGCAGTCTCAGGGAGCCTGAAATGTTTCCTATACCAAGCTATAGTATCCGTCATTCCCCATATATGTACTTTAAAAGCCTCATCTTCATTAAAAGCCCGGGGCAAAGTAATTTTTTTCCAGTTTTCATCGGAGAAATCCGCTCTTTCCGCCCCCGGCGTATCTCCGATATAAAGCAACCACCCGGGGTTAAAATTATATTTCTCACGGTTATTGCTCTGTCCGGATACGGGAAAAAGCAAAAGCATACATAATAAAATAAGTAAATTCTGTCTGTTCATGGTATTATTCATTTGATTTATCAACAGCAAATGTAGAAAATCCACCTTGATACAAACCGCTTCCACGTTTCAAGATGTGAAACAAATGTTGCAAGATACGATGACAGAGCCTCTTACAAGCTTATTTATATTGTGTAGGCAATACCCCAAACAGTTTCTTGAATGATTTTGTGAAATAACTAGGTGTATTAAAACCAACCTTATCAGCTATCTCAGCAATGGTAAGCCCTCCCTCTTTCAATAATTCGGCAGCTTTACGAAGACGTACATTCTTCACAAAATCAGAAGGCGAGCTTCCAGTGATAGATGTAATCTTACGGTAAAGAGTAGCACGGCTCATGCACATATCCCTACTTAAATCTTCTATGGAATATTCAGGATTACTAAGGTTCTTCTCAACCATATCCAATGCCTTCTTTATTAATTGCTCATCAGATGCTGAAATAGAATTCGCTTCTATTTTTCCTTCTTCCGGCAATGGATCTATCTCATGCCTTTGCTCCGGATTTTGTTCCAGTGGCAGAACAGTCTGTGCAACAATGGGCTTCCGTAATTTCATATACATCCGGCCCAATCCCCAAACAACCGATAAAACAACAAGCACATAAAACAAATACGCCCAACCTGTTTCATACCAAGCAGGCAGACACTGGATCATAACCGTCAATGTACTCTTACTCCACAGCCCATTCTCATCTGTAGCACGGACTTCCAGTTCAAATTCCCCCTTTGACAAATCAGACAAGCCGATACTATTTTTCCCTACCGGTAAAGCCACCCAATTATCGTTTCTTTGTTTATACCGATAAGCATATCTTACCTTATTCGTATTCAAATGATCAAAAGTAGAAAAAAACAATTCCACATTTCTTTCATGAGGAAACAGGCTTATTTTCTTTTGATTATCCACCCCGATTTCAGAAGTGTCATTCATTTCGATGGACGTCAAACGTACCGTCGGTTCAGGTATCCTCCTTTTTTTCTCGTTATAATGAGGAAAAGTCACAATACCACCTCGTCCACCCACACTCATTTCTCCCCGAGGACCTTTATACAATGACTGGAAATCTTCCAGATTTATCCAAGAATCAGCACAAGATATCATAGTAAAGATATGTGTTCCGGGATGATAGACCATCACCCGCTGTGATGTAAGAATCCAAAGATTCCCATCGTCATCCGACTTTATATCCAAAACGGCATCCCCTGTCAATCCACAATCTTTTGTCCGGGAAATAAAATCATTCGTATCCGGAGAATAACCATACACATTACCCTGTTTAGTACCCACCCAAAGATTGTTGTCCGAAGCGACAGTCAATACTGAATAATTTTCTCCTGTATCCTTTATTTGTAACCGGCTTTCTCCGGAAATTCTCCACAACCCTCTACTTTCAGTTGCAAAATAAACAACTCCTTCATTAGACGAAACGATAGCATTTATAAAACTAACATCATCACAAACTGTAGTTAATCGGCCATCCTCCAAGCTATACCGGAATAAATGGTAAGTAGTCCCTATCCAAAGATTCCCACGACGGTCATCATGCAAAGCACGGATACGCTCACCTTGTTTAATGGGTATGGTACATACGATGGATTCAAAAAGCCGGTTCTCCTTATACCGAATTAAAATTACCGAATGATCCCTTACCATATAGAGTCCCTCTCTATCCGATGGTCTCTCAAAGAAAAAAGAAAGCTCCCTGTCATTCTCAACAACAGATATACGCTCTCTCTGGGGATCGTAAGCATACAGTCCCAATTTCTTTTGCCGGATCCAATAATAATTCTTCTCTTGAGAAAACTGCATAGGAGACGCGATTACCCCTAGATTTTGCTTTACTCCTTCCATAGACATAGGAAGCACTTCATTAGGAAGAAAAGAAATAATGAAAGAAGAAGGATAATAACCTGTCACCCATAAATTTCCGGATTGATCGGAAAGAATCTTTGTGAGGATTTTCCTGTCAGCTGATAATAAACGGGAGAGATCTACCTTATCCAAGGATGCATCGGCCGTTATTTTATAGGCATATAAGTTATCGGCGGCAGTCACCCACAAATATCCCTTAACAGAATCTTGTATGATATGATGAAGCTTTCGGGTACCGGAGTCAGAAGACGCATTATCCACTGTTTGCAATCCAAACATTTTGTCCGTATCCTGTGCCTTGGGGTCAAAACGTACCATACCTTTTCCCCAAGTAGTAACCCAATAATACGGGGTGTTATGATCTTCCGTCATGCTTGTGGGATACTCATCATAGGGCCAAGGATATGAAATAAAAGAGTCTTTTACCTTATCATAGCAAAAAAGCCCACCTTTTGCCTGAGTTACCCAAACTTTCTTTTTCTTATCCTCATAAATAGAATTGACGGTATTCTCCTGTCCTTTCCATTTAAGAATGTATTTTCCAGTTCTTTCCCCTGAAGCATTGTATCGAAACAGGTGTCTGTTAGTCGAAATCCAGATCGTACCATCAGACGTCGCTGTCATTGTAGTTATAGTCCAACCCTTTATCGTTTCATCAGCAAGCGCCCTTATCTCATAATCTGTTTTTGACAAAATATAGACGCCACGCTTCGTTCCAAACCATATTTTCCCCTCACCGTCTTCAGTAATACACGTCACACTGTTGTTTTCCAAAACTCCCGGATTCTTGAAATCAGAACGGAATACTTTCACTGTATATCCATCATCACGGCACAAGCCTCCCCCTTCAGTGCCATACCACATATATCCTTCCGAATCCTGGAAGATACAAAGCAATTCTTTGGTCGGCAACTGTTCCGAATTAGGAAGGTTTCTTACTATCATATCAAATGCTTTGACCGGAACGGCATTTATCCGCACAGTCAATAACAAAATAATGATTGGTAATACTATCCTTCCTATGTTTTTCATATCCTTCACGCAAGTACTCCTGTTAAAAAACAAACGAATACAAAGCTAGGAAGAAATTCAAGAACTTGCAACTTGTCGGTTTAATTAAGTATATTAAGAATGACTTAAAAAAGAAGAATATTAAAATCCAATTATTTTGATACTACTTTAATCCCATCCGGAACTTTAACTGTAGAAACAACATTTCCATCATTCTTTTTCACATGTTTGACATATATCACCCCTAAGGGAGTAGGATAAGTACCTTCCGCCCATTCCAAATCACCTAAATGAGGATTAACACGGATCATTTTGCAACCGGCATCCAGCACCTCGATTCCCAAAACATGCCGTGTCATCCAAGGAGTAGGTCCCGAAGCCCATCCATGACAGAAACTATGTCTGAATCCCGGATAACAATAGTCCCCGAAATCACCATGAATATCATCCTTCCCCTCAGGTACAAAATCATCCAGCCGTGCGGCATTACGACTCCAATCCAAATTAAAATCCTCCCAGAAAGTAGTGGCGCCCAAGTCAAGCATCCCTCCCCAATACTGACGGATGATATCCAGCGCCTGTTGATATTCGCCGGCCTTTGCCAATGCCTGCAACATATAATAGCCATAAAAAGTGGAGAAATCCTTTGCTCCTCCGACCGAAATTATTTCATCACATGCCCTCTCCGACTCCATCAGCCCGGCAACAGCCATTAAAGCAGCCGCCTGTTTCAAACGGTTGGGCTGCTTAATCTGTTTTTTAAGCCGTCCGGCAATCGCATTGCATTTTGCCGCATGTCCTTTTTCGCCAAGCAAGTCACATAATTTCACACCGTCATCCAGCGCCCAACAAAGCAAGGCGCGATATCCAGCTTCCACTCCTGCTTCATTGGGTGTAGACGGCCAGTCCAAAAAACGTGATTTAGCCAGACTTTCATTCCCTTCCTCATCCACACAGCTATCTATACAGTCTATCAGTCCGGTAATATAATCACGATGTTTCCGCAGGTAATCCAAATTCCCATTATGCATATACCATTCATATTGAATAATCAGATACCACATGGAATATGCACTCATCCCGTTCAGCCATTGCGGTAGCGGAAACTGCTCACACGCCAGATCGATGCTTTTATCCACCACCTCATTATACCCGAATACAGCCATGATGGTAGACACCTCAGGATGCATGTCACCTAACCAGACCACACGGTCCCGCTTGATGCCATCCCACAGATATTCCTGCATATTCAGATGAACCGTATATGCTCCCGTCATCCAGATATCATTCAGGCGCGGATCACTGCAACGGAAAGAACCCAAATAAGGAATATTCCGGTAACGCATGACGGCAGGAGCCTCCTTCAGGCGAATCACCGCATCCGAACCCAGCAAATCAATACGGACAAAACGAAATCCGGTATTGCCTATTTCTATCTGCCCGTCACTGGGAACCTTCATCGTGATATCACGCATTGCATGGTCATTAGTGGAATATCCTTTTCTACGTCTGCCGCCATCGTGCTCGCTGCAAGCTTCACTGACCGACTCACCGAAACGGACACGGACCAATTGGGTTCCCCAAGGCCTGGCCGCCCCCAGCACCAATTTCAGCCCTCCATGCAGTTCACGCCCGTAGTCCAGCAGAATGGAGGCTGTATCCCGCCCACAAGTGTACATGGAACACATATTCCTTTTCCCCAGTTCCGGCTGTCCATTACCAGAGAGCAACAACACCTCCTTGTTCTGAACCAAAGAATCATGACTCACCCACATTATCCTCTTGGGAGGAATATAAAGGCGTGAGAGCTCATCCGGACGGGTATCAAGACTATCCTTCCCAAAAACGGGAGGGATATAAATTTGGGCGCTGACAGTTCCAGCAAGCAACGCCCCCAACAGCGCCAGTACCATTTTTATTTTAATCATATACATTCCTTATTTCTTCATTTCTTTCAATGTAAAACAATCAACATCCGGTGCCCAGCCAAAACGATTCCCCATACGGATATTATTATATCCGGAATTAAGAACAATCGTACAACTAGCCTCCCGTAGCTCATCCTCACCTCCGGAATTCAGTCCCTCCATTTCATATTCCATACCGTTCACCCATATCTCCAACTTACGGTTTACAGGAGAACAATAACGGACAGTCATCTCATACTCTCCTCCCTTCCCACTATAAACTTCTCTCCATTCGGCATAGTTCTCCCTGCTGCCTCCCAGATGGTGTACTTTCATACCTCCTGAACATTCCGGTGAAGCGGCATACAATATTTGTTTAGGATTCTTGCCCAAATCATCAAAACAAGGAAGATAGGCCCATTCCGCCTCATACTGGTCAGGTTCCAGACGCTCTTCCGCCTCCATCCTGCAAATCAGCACACCATGGGGCTGCACCGTATAACGGCATTCGCCCTCCACACTTTCCATATCCTCGCATCTTATCAAATCCCGTACCTTTGTCATCCCTCCCAGTTCCAGCACACGCAACGGAGTACGAAACTCATAAGCACTGTCCGAAGCGTTATAAAAAGCCACGGCACGGACTTTGCCCCGTTTCCGTTCGATATCTTTCACCAAAACATAACCATCCTTTTCACGTTGTACCACATAAGCCTGAAGTCCCAAAGGGTCCTGGTTCAATGCGATCAGTTCCTTATTTTTCAACAAAGCCAGAGAGCTTTCGGGGATTGTCGTCATGTCACACCCGACAAGGAGAGGGGAACTCATCATACACCACATTCCAAAATGCACCTCTTCCTCCGCCTGTGTCAGCCCTCTGCCCACTTCCAGCATATCCATGTCATTATAATGTCCCTCACCGGCATAAGCGGAAAGATAAAGATTCTTCTCTATGATATGTTTTACCGAACTCCAACGAGGACGGATATCCGAACTGATACGCCAGGAACGTGCCATATCCTTCGCCCAAGTACCGGGGAAAGCCCAACGACAGATATTAATGGAAACATCCGTACGTCCTGTATTCCTGATAGCCTCGCAAATAGTGGCATAACGTTTCTCTTCTTCAAGTCCCAACTCCTTGGCACCACAATAATCTATCTTGATGAAATCATAATTCCACTCTTTCAGATAAAGATCCATGTCCTGTTGCTCATGTCCATAAAGGCCGGAACCTACTCCGTTAGCGTCATCATCATAGATGGAGCCGCAAGTGTTATCCCCCGCGTCTGAATAAATACCTGCTTTCAATCCCAATGAATGAATATAATCCGATACAGGCTTCATCCCGTTGGGGAAACGCTCGGAATGTGCATGCATTTTTCCGGTTTCATCCCTGTATCCGAAAAAGCCGTCATCCACATTAATATATAGGTAACCCACATCTTTCAATCCAGTGGTTACCAAAGCATCCGCCTGCTTCTTTATCAGGTCTTCGTTGATATTTACATGATAGGTATTCCAAGAACTCCATCCCATGAGGGGAGGCAGAAAGGCTCCGGTTGCTACTGTATCTTCGTCGTGAGCTATTGTGCAGGCACTGGCTGCAAAGAGAAGGGCCAAAATCCCTCCGACTACAAAATATTTCTTCATAAGAATCTTTTTATTCGATGATTAATCTGCCAATTTGAATGTATATTCACCCGCTTTCTTCAGCACCAATGGTTTGCGACAGCTCTTTTTTATAATGCTAACCGTACATCCTTCCGGAATATCAATGATACTTTCTCCTTCAGCATTAAGTTTCATCGTGATGTATCCTTCTTTGACGGGAATTCTGGAGTGAATCCATTTAAGATGGAGCAATTCGGGACGGATCGTATATTCATTCGTCTTCATCGAAGACTGGCTGAAACCGATAAGACCGTTCAATGCGCCTACCACTACCGGGACTCCATTCGCCCCATGACAAAGACTCAGGCCGTACGGACGATTATAAAATACCAGTTGACGGGCGCGGGAAGCATTCATCATAAAGTTCTCCGGGAAACGGGTATGTCCCTGATCCATCCAGTCGCCGAACACACCATAGATATGATCCCATAACTCTTTTATCCGCCCGGCTTTAGCATAAGCCAGAAACTCATAACCCTTCTCATAACTGACCACTTCATAATAGTTCGGCAAATTCGGCAGAACATTTTCAAAGAGGTTGTCATAATGTTCTTCGGGAAAAATATCGGCCAGTATTCCCCAATATTGGGCATGATGCGAAATACGCTTGTCCACAGTCACATTGTCATTCATTGTACCGTTGATGAAGACTTTCCGGTCATCATCCCAAAAATGTTCAAAAATCTTCTTTTTCAAATTCCGGGCCAACTTGCGGTATCTGTCCGCCAATGTACTCTCCTTCCACAGATCCGCGAAATAAGCTCCGGTCACATAATTATAATAGAGCATGATCTGGGCATAGGCCGCCACCCCTTTCCGGGCAGGACCGTTATAAGTGGACCATCCGGGGGTATAACCGAACTGCCTGTCTCCATAATTGCCGTGTACAAAACCATTTTCATCCACGATGGAGGCATAAAAATCAAGCAACTGAATGATGCGGTCTTTGTATTGAAGGGAAGTGGTCAAATCACCGAAACGCAAATAGTTCTGTTTCAGGCCGAACAGGGCATGCAACGGATAATCAGGAATCCCTATATCCGATTTCTGCGGATCAAGCGGCATCAGTGCTATGGAAATTCCGTTTTTTGACACCTGCTGGTCACCGAAGAGATAATCCCCCGCCAGGGTGCTGACCAGCGCATCCATGGACCAAGGAAGAAAATCACGCTTCACCCCGTCCAGATAAAAGCGGTGCATACTGGTATGCAATGTCGCACTGCTCATTTTGAACAGGTTGTTCACATAATCATCATCCGTTTCAAACTGCATCTGGTGCTCTACCGGCCACAATGACGCATCAAAGCGAAGGGAGGTAATCTCAGCCCCCTTGTCGCATTCCAGTGAAACATATCGGAGAGCGCGTTCCGGCAAAGTGATGGTGCCGCCTTCTTCTGACAAGGTAATAGGAGCCAATGGATATTGTTCCAGTTTCTTATCATCCCGTTCCAGCGCTTCTTCGGGAGTCTCGCCGACACGCACGGTTATAGTCCCTTTTCCTTTCGCTTGAAAAGTCAGTGCCCCCATCTCAAGATGGAAAAAGTCGATGAGGACATAACCATTCTTTCCAATACTGACTCCGTCTTTACCTTGCATCTCAGCATTGCGCATGGGGAGTATTTGTAAAGGTTTAATCCGGGCTGTCATATCTTGCGGAGCATCCGGCAGCACGCCCGGTTTATTATACATGACGGCACTCTCGGGTATTGTCCAATGCTCTTTATCCATGCTGACCTGCCATTCATCCGGATTTTCCAGTCCCGCCCCTTTCAGAATGATACAAGGTAACGAGTCATCCGTTGTCACCTCAAACAATAAAGAGGATCTGCCCGCAGGCAAAATAGCCTGTTTACCGGAAACAGACTGTTTCACACCATTTATATAAAGAACAATATCCGACGGCCCCTCCCAGCAGAGGCTACTTTCCTTTTTCAATCTTACCTCTTTTCTGAACCAGGCATGATTGTTCTTTGCAAAAAATTTACCCGGATATCCTACATTGACGCAACGCTCTTTCGAGATACGGGCACATTGTTGCTGGTAGAAAGCAGCCAGTTGTCCCGGATACCACATATAGCGACTGTTCCATTCCTCCTGAGGCTGCCGGCTCACGATGGTTACATTAGGATCCAGAGAAGGATCGAACTCTTTTGTCTGGGCATAACAACATAAAGATGCTGTTATAAAGATGCTTAGTAATTTTAATCTTTTATTCATGTTTTTCCAATGATATCCGATTGTTATTTTTATGAATTCCGAATAGACTATAAATACTTTCTTACATTACAAAACGTATTGATAATCATATCTTCTTAAAGTTCAGTCCCCAGCAGGCTTTTCCAACTTATTTATTGGTGTCATAGGCCAATAAAATTTTTGCCAATCATCATAATTATAATAGTGAAAATCCCGCCAATTTGAACGAAGGTATTTCACAAGTTCAACATTGTTAGATTTTAACCCCATAACGACCAGTTTACATATTTCATACGCTCCAAAAGCATTGCTGTGTGTATCATCCTTAAGTTCTTTGTCTTGTCCTGAATAAGAATTGGCCGGGAAATGCACGAAAAGTCTTTTACTAAGTGAATCTCCCATCGCATTATATAGTTCAGTAGTAGATTTTGTAAGATCTATAAGTGGCAAACATTCACGCTCTGCAAGTGTACGGATAGCCACCGGATATTCACCATGAGTGCCACAAATTTTTCCATTTATAAAATTACGACGTTCTGTAGGAGTAGCCAATATAATATGTGCACCTTTAGGTCGCAGATAATCTATAAACTTCTTTAGATTATATGTAAAATTATACCATGCTCCACTACCCGGGATATCGTCCTTTTCATCATTGTGCCCGAACTCTATCAGAACATAATCACCACATTTCACTTCTTGTACAATTTTTGCCAATCTGTTTTGTTCGATAAACGAGGTGGTACGCAAACCACTCATTGCCATATTCTCAACAGCAACATTTTCATCGAACCAATAGGGAAGTATTTGTCCCCAACTGGTATAAGGCTCATTATCCTGATCAGTTACGGTGGAATTGCCACAAAGCCAAATTTTCATTTTAGGATGATTGGATTCTATTCGGATATGACTCACAGCAGGAGAATTTCCATTGAATTCCAACGTTAAACGATTGTCCCAACCCCAATCTTTTCTTTCCCGCATTTGTAATCCTACTGTATTTTTTCCATCAATGTATGGAGTCCGTACATTAACATTGAATGTCACATCACGAAGCTCACCTTTCTTTGTTATCATACGTTCCACCACCAAACGTCGGGTTTCAGCCCTTAAAACTGTTACACCTGCATATTGCTTGTTTCCTATTGTCACTGTTACTTTATAGTCCCCTTCGGGTACTTTTACAGAAAAAAACATAGGATGTTTCTGTTTTTCAGATACAGCAGAAGTATTCCGATCATAACCATACCCCACTTCATCATTATATTTAGGTTGCGGTTTAGTCATATCAAAATTCCAGACCTGCCCGTATGTAACGAAGGAAGACTTGATTGACAGTATAAGTATTAATAAAATAAGTATTTTTTTCATATATCCTTTCATTCGTTTATCGTTTTCAACCGAAGTGTGCCTTTCAATCCAGCTGAAGATACTTTGACCGTAACATTCCCAGCCTTCTGATCACTTCGGAGAATGATCTGCATCCTTCCCTGATACATTCGTTTGGAAGTTATGCCATGAAAGAGCTCGTCCGTATAATGATCCCCGTTATCCAATGCCACCAACCGTGCCGCACCTTCCATTTGTAAAGTAAGCGGCTCGTTGTAGTCCCATACCGGACGACCTTTTTTGTCTATAGCCGTCACGTTTATATATTGCAAGTCCATACCGTCTGCCTTCCAGTCCGCCGGCGTTTCCGCCTCAATCCGGAGTGCCACGGCTTTTCCGGCAGTTTCGATACGATGACGAGCCACTTCTTTGCCCGACTTATCACGGGCTATTGCCACCACAGATCCACCGTTGCCATAAGGAACATCCTTCCAATAAATCATATTACGCCGGTTTGCCTGTGTCGTATCGTTTTCTTGGACTCCCATGCTCTGACCGTTTACCAACAACTCTACAGAATGTGCATTGGTATAGGTGAAGAGTGACTGTCTGCTGCCCGGGGTATGGTTCCAGCACTCGTTCAGCGCCATGCGTCCCACTATGACATCATTCCAGCTGACGCTTTCCGCCCCCGCCGCATCGACCACGCCGATATGTACTTCGGGAATCTCCGGCATGAAAGCCGATTTGATAAGGTAGGCTTGGGGATAAGGGCGCATGGTATGGTCAAAGAAGGAGTAGTTCCAGCCTTTCTTGGGCCACTTGTTGGATTCTCCCCAATACTCGGCGGATCCCCAATAGGCCATGCCCACCGTCCGTTTTCTGTCCATATTATAATAAGGCTGTAACAGATTGCTGGTTTCAGCCTCACTCTGGAACAGGATAAGGTCCGGCCGGTATTTCAAATAAGCGTCATATTTGTCCGACTGGTAATTAAACGATGCCACTTCTGTGGCACAAGCCAGTTCAGGGGGCACTAAATAGTCGTTGAACTCCTTGTCGTGCCGGGTTATAGCTCCCGCACGGGCGGGGAACATGGCTACAGTGGTGAGACGTGTATGATCCCATCTCTTTACCAGCTGGTTGAATATGTTATAGGTAGTGATTCCCCAGTCGTTGGCCCCTTCGAAACCTGCCCATCCTTCACGAATCTGAAGCTCGTTCCCCAGGCTCCACAAAATGATGGACGGACGGTTACGGTCGCGTTTGATCCATTCTGTAATCAGTTTGTGCCAGATATGGGTGAACGGCTGGCGGCCGCCCCAATAGTCATTGTCACTCCATTTGTCCGTCAGTTCGTCCACCACCAGCATCCCCACACGGTCTGCAATGCGGGCAAAACTGTCACTGTACGGATTATGTGAGCAGCGGATGCAGTTATAACCGAAAGATTTGAGTTGCAGCATCATGCGTTCGATGGCCCTGTCGTAACTGGCGGCTCCCAGTGCGCCCAGATCATGATGGTTGGCATTGCCCTGCAGGAATATCTTTTTCCCGTTAAGCTTGAAACCGAACTCCGGTGAGAATTCCAGACTGCGGATACCGAACTGTTCGGTCAGGCTGTCCACCACCATACCGTCTGCCGTCACCACCACTTCAGCATTGTAGAGTTGTGGGGACTCACATGACCAAAGTTGCGGATTCTCCAGAGTAAGCGCCGGTAATTTCACTTCCGTGCAGGTCTGGTGCGTATGTTCGGGCATACCGGATTGCACGGAGCCCACTATGACACCTTCCGGATTGCGGAGGGTGGTCCGTACCCGTACATCATGCTTCTGCCAGCCGTCCACCTCAACCTGTACGGCTACCGTTGCCCGGGAGGAGGAAACTTCGGGAGTGGTGATATACACCCCGTGGCGGGCGATGTGTGTGGGATTCTGCACCTGCAGATACACATCACGGAACAGACCGCCTCCCGTGTACCAGCGTGAACCTTTCTTGGGACCGGTGGAGGCATAGACGGCTACCACGTTTTCTCCGTCGTGACGCAGAAAAGGGGTAAGGTCCGCTTCAAGTCCCACGTATCCATAATCTGTCGAGGCTATTTTGGTACCGTTCAGATAGACATCGCCCAGATAAATGATACCTCCGAAATCCAGGACCACCCGTTTCCCTTTCCACGACGGATCGGTAGGGAAAGACTTGCGGTACCATCCTTCGCACATGGGTTTGAATCCGCGTGCACCTCCACCATTTTCAGTCCAGGGTTGTTCGAACTGGAAATCATGAGGAAGGTCCAGTGTACGCCAAGAAGAGTCATCCAAGGCAGGAGAGGCGAAATCGGTATTTTTATTCTCGTTTGTGACCAACTGGAATTTCCAGCCAAAGTTAAAAAGGACTTTCTGCTGTGATGCAAAATTTTCCAAAGGTACATTGACCAGAGGAGCTTTTTCCTGTGCTTTCTGATATTGGGCTGTTACTCCGACAGGAGCAAGCATCAAGAAGAAAGCGATAATGATGTTTTTCATTTGATACATTATTATAAAGAATGAACACCGATTTGTGTCGGCTCGTTTATTACGCAAATATCGGAATTATAAAGAGTTGCAGACATGGAATTTAGTTGCAATACCTGTATTATCGTACAAAAAGTACATACAATGGCTACTCTTTTCTTATCAGTCGTATGATATCAAGTTATTAGGGCATTCCAATATTTTATGATTGGAATGCCCTGAAACTTATTTTTCAGCAGGCATATCCGGTACTATGGGCCAATATGGATTTTGATAGATAGGAGAATTTTCTACTGTTTTGTTATCGGGAGCGGTGATCAAAAACTGCTTGACCATAATGGGGTGCAGATAATGAGCCATACGCCAAGTAAAACCATTATAACAGGTCTGTTTAGAATTCTTCTGGTAAGGGCGCAAGTATTCGCTGACATTAGGTGAAGAAACATTGGACGCGTCTGATCCATCATACAGCAAATCTGTATACCAAGCCTGCATGGGAGTGTTCCATAAATGGAAACCTTCCGGTATATAAGGATGTTCAATCAACTGGTCCATAGCACGCCAACGGCATAAGTCCATATAACGAAGCCCATCCGCCATAAATTCGCATCGGCGCTCACGACGTATGTTATAGAGAGTTGCATCTATTAACTTACCACCGGAATACGCTCCCCAATCATTTTCTGCTTCTTTACTCATATCCGTTAAAGCAATGGTTTTTTGAAAATCCTCATCTACATGAGAACGACGGCGAATAATTTTCCAATATTCGGTCGCTGTTCCGTCCAAAGTACCCTTCTTTTCATAACTGGCTTCCATGTAATTCAACAAGGCTTCTGTCGCACGATAAGCAATAGAGGCTGTATATCCTTTTGAGTTTGAATAATATTTCTGGTGAAAAGGACCTCCTTTACGTATAGCATATCCTGTCACATAACGGCGGGCACCATCTGTAATTGTAATCAACGGATACGTTTCTTCAATATTAGCTGTTTCACCAATCACATCTTTAATCAATATATTATGCTGTCCGGGTTCTTTCAAGAAAATCACCAATCGGCTGTCTCTGTTCTGACGAACGTCGTGTATAGTTTTATCCCCCATATAATATCCGTCTCCATCTGTATAATTACCGTGCGTATAGACCGGTGTGCCATCAGCCATCAAAAAGTTATTCACAAAGCTCCGAGTGACCCCCACTCCATTGTTTCCCCAACTAGCACAAACATTCACATTATGTTGCACCAGATTATAGGCATATTTACGCCATAATAGCACCTCATCTACAGAAGACAGATCTTCCTGGGCAAACATGTCAAAATATGGATTAGCCGATTCATCGGTTGACTGTTGCAGGACACCCGTATTTTCCGTAAGCTTGTTTTTAAACCGTTCTGCAATATCTTTAGATGTATCCATGGCGATTTCTAGAAAATAATCTATCTCGTTGTCAATGTTTCCACTCGGATACTGATAAACGGAATTATAATCTTTAGATTTACCTGGCCAGCCGTCACCATTAGGCACAAAAGCCGTATTTTTGAAATATTTCAACCAAGTACCTTCAAACAAAGCTACGCGTGATTTTAACAATATGGCAGCGTCTGTATTAATTCTGGTTGTCGGCATACTTTTGGCATTTAATAAAGTAATAGCTTTATCCAAATCACTCAGAATAAAGCGAGCCACTTCATTGCGTGGAAACCGTTTACTGGCCTCACTCAATGCTTCTTTGTCATCCGGCAATGGGTGGGTAATTATGGGAAAATCTCCAAACAGCTGATAACGTTTAAAGTATTCACAAGCACGTAGGAAAAATAACTCACCGATATAGTGTTTTATGCTGTTTAGGTCACCATTGATGGTATTGGCATTGCCGCTCAAGTCGTTTCCATCAGCATTATTATCCCCAAATTTAGGCAACACATTCGATAATACAAAATTGATCTTGTATATTTTATCGAAGTTCCAATTACTGGTTTCCGCATTGTCCACTTTCCACAAAGTGGAAGTAAAACGATTGGGAGCTGTAACTTCTATTTGATTGTCCGTTGTTGCATCATCTTTGTAGATGCCGTATGTATTTCCAGTTCCGTGAGAGGGAAGAATATCAGCGTACAAATTATCTGCAGAGGCTTGAATGTGGGTTGCCTCTGTAAAATATACTTCCGGGGAAATAGATGCCTCAGGTACTTCATCCAAATAGCCATCGCAAGCAGTAAATGCAAATCCTGATGAAGCGATTAGTACAGATAAGAATATATGTTTTGTTTTCATTGTATACGTATTATTAAAGTGTTAAACTTAGGCCAAAAGACCAGGTGCTTGATAACGGATAAGCATTACCACCATTACCGCCACTAATTGTTTCCGGATCAAACAAAGAAGACAACGATGTTCCAGTCCAAAGATTTTCTCCGGAAACAAACACACGGCATCTGGTCAACCCCATACTTTTCATCCATTTTGCCGGGAAAGTATAACCTAACTGGAAATTTTTTAAACGGATATAGGATGCATCTTGCAAATAACGTGTCTGAATTTCTTGGTTCTTACCTCCTTCGGAGAAAATAGGACGGGGATAATAAGCGTCAAGATTTGCAGGAATGGTATGACCTGACAACCCTATATCCTCCGCACGAAAATAATCCTCATGTTCCTTAAGTCCACGAGCCCCCCACATACTTTGAGTTCCATAAGCACCAAACAAATAACCACAGAAATTTTTTGTACCCCAAAAATCACGCTTCATTACACCTTGAAAGAATAAACGTATGTCGAATCCTTTCCAATCAGCATTCAAGTCAATACCAAAGAAATATCTAGGAGTACTATTGCCTATTACTTTCAAATCTCCATGATCATCTAATGTACCCGCACTTTTAGATATTTTTCCATCTCCATTCAAATCACGATACATAATATCACCGGCAGACCATTTGGAACCAATCGCATCCTGTCCTCCATTAGGAAGGGAAAGGAGATGAGCCTGCATTTCATTTTCAGATTTGGCTATTCCTATTGTTTCCAATCCCCAAATCTCGCCCACTTCGCGTCCTTCAACGTATTTGTTCAAACCGATCGTATTTGTTGCGTTGCTCGGATAGCTGGTAACAATTGTTTTAGCATCGGAAAGAGTTAAATTAGCACTATATCCAAACCCGTTTTTCAAACGGTCTCTCCATCCAATAGATAGTTCCCATCCATTCGTTCTTAAATTACAATTGTTGGTTTTAGGAGCAGCTGTACCCAAAGTAGATGGGAGTTCAGGTGCAGGCCCTACCATACCATCCGTATAACGAATATAGTAATCAAAACTACCTGTCAAACGATTACTGAGAAAGCCATAATCAAAACCGATATCCCAAGTACGAACCTTTTCCCAAGTCAAAGAATTGCTGACCAAATTTCCCGGCTCTGCCGTATTAGGTTTCACTCCATCTTGCAACCATGTTCCACTAGAAGACTTTAGTATCATATCACGATAGGTGGGGTACCATACTGTTGTGTTCTGATTACCCAACTCGCCATAAGAAACACGCAATTTCAATGTATTGGCTACATCAGTCAGAGACTCCCAAAATTTTTCTTGAGCGATGTTCCAACCTAAAGAGAATGAAGGCGACCATTGCCAGCGGCTTCCCCGACGGAAACGGGAGGAACCGTCATATCGCATATTGATTTCCGCCAAATAACGTCCCAGGTAATCGTAATTCAAGCGACCGAAGAAACCTGCCGTTTTCCATCTTTTCCCATTTCCACCCGCTTCTGTCGCTTTGGGGTTACCTTGTCCGTCCAATCCGGTTGTGACATCAAAATAAGGCATCCCCCCCATCATTACACCATACTTTTTTGTAGAAGAAAATTCCTGTTTCATATCTTCTGTCTGGAAGCCAAGCATAACTTTTGCATTATGGGCATTATTAAAAGATTGGGAATACTCACTATAAATATTTAGGTTCAGATAGTTCTCTTTAGTCTGATCTTGATAAAGATAAGACGTACCATGAGTATCTATTAAATTGCCTTCCACATCATGATTATAAGTAGGAATTGAAGTTTCTTTTACCGATGAGTTCATTATACTGTAATTAAACTCCACATGTGTAATCCAGTTTTTGACCGGTTCAATTACTAAAGACGCTTGTTGATAAAGGCGGTCTGTTTGTGCATTACGTTTTCCACCTTCAACAAGGTTTTGGACTGGATTAGTCCAACCATTATTGGTATAATAGCCATTGGGATCTTTTACAGGCATATTAGGCCAAGTAGCTCTTCCTAACTGGTCATAAAAAGAACTGTTGAAACTGGTAGGACGCCATACATCATTACGAGTAAAACGGGTACTGTAATTGAATTTTAACCATTGAGTCAAATCAGCATTGATTTTAGCTGTTACATTGTAACGATGAAGTCCATCGTCACCAGCTTTCAAAAGTCCTCCTTGACCCAAATAATTGAAAGAAGCATAATAAGCTACAATATCACTTCCTCCATTTAGACTAACGTTATGTTCTTGAGAAAAACTTGAAGATTTGTAAACTTCATCATACCAATTTGTATTAGCCCAAGCAGTTGTAAATGGATCATAGTCTGGTTTACCCCATTGACCGTTGGATGAAGCTTTTACTCCCCCTGTGCTTCCACCTCCGGCTGCTTGCCAATCCAGCATATCCTGCATCAGGTCTTCTGTAAAGATAAGCCCACCACCCTGATTAAGCGAACCGGCGTTCATAAAGTTTGCAAAAGTGTAGGAATCCATCATCTCCGGCATATTTACAGGAGTAGATATACGGAAGCTATTGTTATAATTTACAGAAGTCTTTCCTTTTTTGCCCGATTTGGTAGTCACCAGAATTACGCCGAAGGGGGCACGGGAACCATAGATGGATGATGCCGCAGCATCTTTCAATACAGAAATATTTTCTATATCTTGAGGATTGACTGTATTCAAATCTCCTTCCATTCCGTCAATTAGAATAAGAGGTGCACCGCTGGAACCCTCACCAATAGTTCCTGTACCACGGATACTGATATCTGCGGTCTTGTCCAGTTCACCCGAACTCGTTGATATCTGCAAACCGGGTACCAATCCTTGCAGGGCTTGTGTAGCAGAGGTTACAGGACGAGATTCTAATTCCTTAGCTGTAGCAAGCCCTACAGCTCCTGTCAGATTCACCTTCTTTTGCGTACCAAATCCAACCACCACCACTTCGTCCAAGGTCTTGGTATCTTCTTTCAATACAATAGTAAGTTCTTTCTTTCCAGAAACTTTCACTTCTTGAGAAACATACCCGATATACGTAATCTGTAAAACGGCATCTTTCGGGGCATCCAACACAAACCGCCCGTCTATATCTGTTATCGTACCTATTGACTGACCTTTCACTGTTACATTGGCACCGATTACCGGCTCGCCATTCGCATCTTTCACAATACCTGTTACTTTATTTGCCTGTTGGGCAGCTTCCCCATCTTTCGCCTTGCTCATCAGCATGATATTCTTGCCCTCCATGGCATAATAAATATCAGTACCTTCAAAAATCTTATTCAGCACTTCGGCTACAGATTTGTTCTGCGCATTCACCTTCACATTGCGCTTCAGATTCACCTCGTTCACATTATACACAAACAGATAATCTGTCTGTTTTTCTATTTCACTGATTACCTTGCCTGTTGACACGTTATCCGCCACAACAGTCACCTTCATTGTCTGAGAATAAGACTCAGTGGCAAAAGCTGTTCCGGCAAAGACAAACAGGGCTAAGAGTGTGTTTCTCATCATACGGAATAAATGTTTAATTTCTACAATAGATTCCTGATACAAAATATTTTTCATATATTTGCATTACTAATTTTAGGTTCAACTTAAGATTATTTGAGAAAAAATTGTCAATGCATCATTGACATTTCCATGGGATGGTGTTGCAGCACTATCCCATTTCTTTTTTAGACCAAGTGTGTTATTTCATAGGCATATTCTTTTTTAAGGGTTAATTAATTGTTATCACATTTGTCTCATCGTCCTTTGTATAAGTAAACTTATTATTGAGTTTCAATACTTTCAGTACATGTTCCACCCCATCTTTCGTGCGGAATTTACCTGTATAACGGTTCTTTAAAATCCGGGTATTGTTTACCACAATATCCACCCCATAATACAGTTTCAGTTTCTCTATCATATCACGTACGGATATATCATTGAAACAAAGCAAGCCCTCACGCCACAAAAAATAATCGGCCTCCTTGATGCGTCCTTTCACCAACCTATTGCCTCTCAAACTGGCCATTGTGTTCGGTTCCAACCTCATTCCACTGTTATTCGAACCAGGCACTAAAATCTCGACAGCACCTTCCAACAAAGAAGTTTCCCATACACTATCCGCTGCATAAGCCATTACATTGAACTCTGTACCCAGCACCTTTACATTACACCTGTTCGTCTCTACAATAAAAGGCTGTTCCACATTCTTTGTCACCGCAAAATATCCTTCACCATCCAGTCTCACCTGACGGGTATCACCTTTAAAATCACCCGGGAAGGTCAAGGTACTGCGTGAGTTTAACCAGACTTTCGTACCATCCGCCAACCTCAATTCCGCCCGTTGGCCCGCCGGCACATGAATGGACTGCCATGTTTCGTCTTCCGGTACCTGATGTTTTCCTGTCCAATAATGTGTACCCAACAAGACGATCGCAAACACCGCTGCTATCTTGGCAGCTTCCATACATACTCCGCGTAATGAGAAATGTTTCCTTTCCCGGCTATTCTCCTCCGCCACAGGTTCCGTACGCCACAATGCCATGTCATGCAACTTCCGTTGTGCCATATATTCACGCATGTTCTCAGGATTTTCCTGTATCCATTCGGTCACACGCTGCTTTTCGGCTTCAGTAGCATTTCCGGCTATATATTTTTGCAATAATTCAGGATTCATATTCTATGCTGTTTTATTAGAAACGACTCAAGAAGGAATTACCCTAAAAGAAAATGAAGAAAAATATAAAAAAAATATTCTTACCCTTAAAGACATCCGTCCCCCCATCCGGTCGGGCTTAATAATAAAAGAAGAAATAAAATAAAGGAAGATAATCTTTTAAAGTCACCCGCAGTACTTTCAATGCTTTTGATATATGATATTCCACCCCCTTTACAGAGATTCCCATCTCTTCGGCAATCTCTTTATTGGATTTATTTTCAAAACGGCTCAAGATAAACGCCTGTCGCGTCTGTTCTGACAAGGTGCTTAAAGTAGTGCTGATGATTTTTTCCACCTCTTCCGAGAAAATCTCATCAGGATTGCACGCTTCCAAGGCAGACATACGGATAGACAATTCCTGCCGCTGCCAATCGGCCATCACTTCAAAAGCACTGCGTTTTACCTCCTCGTGCTTTAGATAGTCCAAAGCCTTGTTCTTCAAAATTGTCAGTAATAACGGTAAGATATATTTCTCTTCAACAGGCTCGGTCTTCAACTTTTCCCACAACTTTATTAATGCCTCGGAGGCAATATCTTCTGCTGCCAAATCATTATGGACGTATGATTTGGCAAAGAAAAAAGACTTCTTATAATAAGAGGTATAGATGTCATTAAAAGAATTTCCAGACATTTTGCTCATTTGTATATCGGTTGTGCTTTTCATCCATATTACGATGGTAGAGCAAAGTTAGCAATAAACCTTTGATAAAAACAAAATTATCCTGTTAATTCTTTCTCCGAATAGCAGGTTATCACATAAAGCGTATCCTGAGACACATGTATCTCAGATTTCGCTTTATCAATGCAACATTTTCCTCCTTTATTTATTCTCCTGCAAAGTAAAACACCGGAACATCAGTTTGTCCTCATCAAAACAAGGATTCTGCTGATTGTTCAAAGAAAGATACAGGCCCTTTTTCCCGACAAAACACATGCGGTAGTGATAGGTATTACCCGGGAATCGGGTCTCGCCTATAATCTCATACTTGTTGTTCAATACAATGATAGAGAACTCCTGTCCCGAAGCCTCTTCCATGGGAGACCTGCCCTTAGGAAACTGATAAGGCTGCAAGGCAAAACGATAGAAAACATCCCGATATTTGTCATAAAACAAATGATGATACTGAGGCGTTAAATATTCTTCCTGCAACCAGACTAGCAAATCTTTATAGGCATTATAAAGTTGGGGACGAACGCTGGGGAAATAACGGCTTTTGGCATTATAGGCACGAAGGTGCTTAAAGTCAGAAGATACAAAAATACTATCATATTGATAAAAGGACATGGCAACCTCTTCGCCCGTATAGGCATAACTGAAAGACGGATCGTATGATTTGTTTCTCATGATCTCTTCTTCACTGAAAATAGAGGGAAACTTTAATTCCGTTTTAGCCATTTTACCCGTGTTTAAATTAGCGTATGCAAACATAGAGATATTTTTCCAGTCTTCCGGTTTATGGGGATATCCAACTTTAGTTTGTTTGAAATACAAAATAGAATCTTGCAGAATGGCAGGTGAAGAATAATAGCTGGAGAAAGTGCTTAGGCAATAATCTTTAAAAAGTGCTTTTTTATCCTTTCTGTCCCAGTGCCATAACTGGATTTTTTTTTGTATATTGCCCTTATCATCTACCAGATAGAAACAGGTCGAATAAGTAGTAACGATAAAATGATTCATGTCCACAGGCCAGCTACCAAATATCGCAGGGATGCCATTAGGTCCTTCTTCATACAATGGAACGGTTTTAAACACACTGCGGTTTTCCACATCAAAGATCAAAGTACGGGGCTTTCCTCTCTCTCTATCATTTTGGAAAGACAGATATTCTTTTCCATGATCTTCAAACTGAAAGATGGCTTTGCTGTTATAATACGTGGAATCATCCAAGGAAAAGACAAGCGTATCAGCTCCTGCCAAAGATACTTGATCATCAAAAGCGACTGACGGATTTTGATGACAGGAGACGAAAGCAACCAATGTCAGAAAGGCTAAAGGCAGACAGTTGTTTTTCATAACCGTATGATTTAAGTGTTTCGTCCCCCAATTTACAAAAAAGAAAGGAACAAGCAAATCGTTCCGCCACTTTTCCCATTTATTTCTCCTTAGGCGATTCCCCCTGAAAAATCCTTCAAAAGCTTCAGTCCTCCCGCAAACCCTTTGCAGAAGGGTGTTCCGGCTGAAGGATCACACCGGAAAAAGGTTTCAAGCTGCGGAAGAATCCTTCAGTTTCACCAGCCGGTACACATTGCCATACTCGGTATGCACACGCTGTATCCCCAATGCAACCATCATCCTGCCCAAGCGATTCGGAGTCACCCCGCGCATGGCAGCCGGATAATGTTTCTGCAAATAATTGAACAAATCCGTCGTGGTATAGGACTTGGACAGCTCCCCTTCCTGCGGTATCCGGAAACAACGCAAAAACAACTCCTGCTCGGCAGGCATCTTATAAAAATTCCGGTTGCTGCGCTGTATCTCCTTCTCTTCCTCTTCCGAAAACCAGTAACGCTCTCCTCCGACCAGCTCCGCTTTCAGCTGGGCGAACAATTGCGCATGATCGGGCGGTGTACAATCAATCTTATCATCCACTTCCGCACAAAGGAAACGGCGGCTTCCTGTGGGATCAGTCAGCAGATCCGTCATATTGGACGTACCGATGAAAGAGGCAATACGAGGCAGATGACTGAATGCCGGACGATGTGCCCTGCGGAAAGTCAGCGTGGTCATCTGCATCAGATTCTTCAAGGCAGGCATCTGTCCGGCACGGTACTTGTCGAACTCATCCATGTTGATCAGCCCGAAAAGCGAAAGTTTCTGTTCACATCCACTCTCACTCGTCAGGTCGAACTTGTCTATATAATAAGGTGTAAGTTCCTTAGGCATCAAAATCTTGCAAAAAGTAGACTTGCGCTTCCCCTGCTCACGGCTCACCAACATAGGCGCCACCGCATTGGCGCAATCCTGCGCCTGCCCCAGCCATTGGGCGGCAACGCCCAGCATCCAGCGGTGGAAACCTTTTGTCCACAATGGTTTACGCGATATACGCACGGCCAGCGGAGTTACACGATCCACTCCGTCCCACTGAGGTAAGTGGTTCATATAATGCAGAAAAGGATGATAATTTTCCACCTTTCGGGAATGGAGCAGACGACTCACATCCTTATCCCAGCAGTTGATGCCGCCGGTACGCGCCTCCAGGCAGAATGTATTCAAATCACGTTGAGCCACTATACCATACTCTTCATCCGGCATCTCTTTTCCACGATACTCCGTCTGTTCGGTGAGAAGGTTATAACGGAAATCATACCGTGCGGTCAAAAAGCGCTGCAAAGCCTCCAGCATATTCTCCGGTTTCTTGCGCCCCGATTTGCCAGAAACCGCCTTTTCATCGATAGTTTCTGCCACGCCAGCTGTTTCGACAGCCGCTGGGAGAACAATTTCATCCACCGTTTCCGTAGCCGTTGAAGGCAACACCCCTTCCGCATTTCCGGTTTGCCCCACCGACTGCCCGGTAACCGGAGCCGTGCTTCTTCTCACGCTTTTACTCATTTTCATACTTTTTTTGCACCAGCTCAGTAATTTTTCCACTAATTTTTTCATCCTTTTTTATTCTTTAGGGTTGTGTAATACCACAAAGATAATATCCAAAACACCCGTTTGCAAGCATTTGCCACTCACCACCGCCAAAAAGTGATTAAGTGAAAATAACCGGGAAATTATTCGTTTTTATCAGGACTATTTCATACTTTTGCACCGTCAAGCTGATCGTTTCACTAGAATGATGAAGTTTTATCACCCAGGTGATCCAATTTCATCACTCAAGTGATCTAGTTTCATCACCTGAGTGAAACAATTAACTTGAAAGGAAGCTGCAACAAACTCTTCCGTACAAGAAAGCATAAACAACCGGATAAAAACAAATAAGCGAATGGCTATCAAATTTGAATTTTATGAATCACCCAATACGATAGGTACGCGCAAGAAGCGCTATCATGCCCGTGTAGTAAACTGGCAGCGCATCAACACCGACTACCTGGCTCGGGAAATTCAATACGGATCCTCACTCACCGTGGCGGACATCAAGGCAACCATCATCTCGCTCAGCGAGAAACTGGCCTACTACTTGAAGGACGGCGCCCGGGTGCATATCGAAGGAATAGGATATTTCCACATCTCATTGACCTGCCCCGAGACACGGACGCCAAGCTCCACGCGTGCCAACAAGGTGAAATTCAAATCGGTGACATTCCGTGCGGACAAATACCTGAAGCATCAGTTGAGCGGCGTCAAGACCGAGCGTTCGAAATACAAACCGCACTCCATGCCGACAACCAAAGAAAGCATAGACGAGGCACTGACGGAATACTTCCAGACAAACAGCGTGCTGACACGCCGTAAGTTTGAATCGTTATGCGGACTGACACGCGCCACCGCAGGACGTTATATCGCCCAACTGGCGAAGGATAAAAAACTGCGCAATATCTCCATTCCACGTAACCCCATCTATGAACCGATGCCGGGCTTCTACGGAAAAGAGAAACTGCTCGAGCCAGTGAACGAAGCGGAAAACGTACCGGCAACAAACGGCACGGACCTGACAACGGAGTAATTATACAACGAAACAATTATAATAGAAAACTTCTACAAACGAAGCTCAAACCATAAAGAGCTGAAACTTCTACACTAGGCTGAAGGAATTCCGGGAGGAAATCCTTCAGCCGCTTTTCTTTATTGGCGGGCGTTTGCGAAGAGGCTGAAGGATTTGAAGGAAAAAACAGGGGAAACTCCGGGGAAGGTACTTTTCAGCCCACCAGCCACACCAGCATGGGCAAATAATCCTTTAAGGAAACACGAAGCAGCTTCAATGCCTGTTGGATGCGGTAAGCCACAGTCTGTGGCGACACATCCAGCACCTCGGCAATTTCTTTATAACTCAGTTCCTTAAAGCGATGCATCACGAAGGCCTCCCGATAACTGTCGGGCAGAGCAGCCATCGCCTCCTTTATTTTCCGGTCCAATTCCTCAAAACGACCATAATCCACTCCACACAATGCCGCCTGTGTCCGCTCATAGAAGGCAGCTTCAGCCTTGGTTTTCACCTGTTCCCGTGTCAAGTGGTTCAAGACTCTCCGATAAGTCATTTTGAACAAATATTGACTCAATGAAGACTCGATTATCAAATCTCCACGATTCTCCCATAGCCATAACATCACCTCCTGAACAATCTCTTCGGCATCTTCCAGCGACACCAACCGGTGAGCATAAGCACACAGCATAGGATAGTACCTTCTGAATAAATGGTCAAAAGCATTACCATCCCCCTGTCGGAGAGCATTAAGCAAAGACAAGTCTTCGACGGTATGATTCATAGTATAATAACTGTTTTCCTTGCGCACAAAGATAATTGTTTTTATCGGAAAAAACTTTTTTTTGAAAAAAAAGCATTTTTCGTTTAGATACCTTTCATTCTCGCTTGTCTTAATAATATAAAGGAAAAAATTAAAGCATAATTTATGGAAAACCATACCGATATAGAAACTTTGTTAACTAAATATTTCGAAGGAAACACCACTCCGCCGGAAAACGAACAGATAGAAGCCTGGCTGAATGCCGATGAGGAGCACTTGCGTATAGCCAAGCAGCTGAATACGCTCTATCTGGCTGTAGACACGCAGCACATCACAAAGAAAATAGATACGGAAAAGGCGTTAGATAAGGTAAAAAGCAAAACAAAAGTTAGAAACCTGTCCTGGTGGGGATGGACACAACGCATTGCGGCTATCCTGTCCGTTCCCCTCCTGATAGGTGTATTGGCCCTGTATCCGGGCAGACAGCAGCCGGTAGTCACCGCTCAAATGGTGGAAATAAAAACCAATGCAGGCATGACTACCTCCGTCCTGTTACCGGACAGCACGGTGGTTCACCTCAATTCGGAATCCTCCCTCCGCTATCCCACCTTTTTCGCCGACGATGTACGCCAAGTGGAATTAAACGGTGAAGCTTATTTCGATGTGACCCATCATCCCCGGAAACGATTCATCGTCTCCACCCCTCATCACTCGCAGGTGGAGGTGTACGGAACAAGTTTCAATGTGGAAGCATACGGTAATGAAACTCCCATTTCCACCACGCTTATCAAAGGTAGCGTAGGGTTTATTTATAAGAATAACAAAGGAAAATTTCAAAAGAGTATGCTCTCCCCCAGACAGAAGCTGGTTTATTCCCCGCAAACCGGGGATATCAAGTGCTACGCCACTTCGGGCGAATCGGAGATTTCATGGAAAGACGGCAAGCTCATCTTTAATGACACTCCGCTGGATGAAGTGCTGCACATGCTTGGCAAGCGGTTCAACGTGGAATTTGTATTATCCAACAAGGGACTGAAAGGTTGTTCGTTCACAGGAACATTCACCCATCAGCGTCTGGAGCGTATTATGGAATATTTCCGGATTTCTTCCCGCATACGCTGGCGTTACATTGACAGTGCAGATATAAAGACGGAAAAGCTGAAAATAGAAGTGTACTAATATACGTTTAACCCTTAATTTAAATACTGGAAAAATGAACAGACAACAGGCTCCCTAAACAAAAAAACATACGGGAGGATATTGGCGTATCCCCCCGTATGAAAGATCATCCTTGTATGCTTGTTTGGCGACAAGCAAAGACAACATTTTATTAACTTTATCTCAATTACAAAATTATGAAAAATTATTTTAGCGTCCAATTATTTTGGATGATAAAGTCGTGTAGGTTAATCTTAAATAAAGCTCCATTACCTATGAAACTAAGTGTACTCTTTTTAATCTGTTCGCTAAGTATGACTTATGCGGCAGAGTCGTATGCGCAAAAGACCATGATCAGTCTTGAAGTGCGCAATGAAACAGTTGGCACTGTGTTGGAAAAGCTGAAAAAAGAATCGGGGTTTGATTTCTTCTTCAACAATAAACACGTAGATTTGAAACGTATTGTATCAGTTTCGGCAAACAACAATAATATATTCAAGATACTAGACCAGATTTTCGCAGGGACAAATGTGAAGTATTCGGTGCTTGAAAAGAAAATTATTCTTTCTACTGAGATTGTGCAAGGAATACAGCAAGGACAAAATAAGGTGACAGGTATTGTGAAAGATGCGAATGGCGAACCGATAATCGGTGCCAATGTCATCGTAAAAGGCCAGTCAACAGGTACAATCACAGATATAGACGGGCGGTTCGTTCTGGATGCTCCGAAAGATGCCGTTTTACAGATTACTTATATCGGGTATGTTTCTCAAGAGGTAAAAGTCTCTGGAAAGAAAGAACTTAATGTGGTATTGAAGGAAGATACAGAAACTTTGGATGAAGTGGTGGTAGTAGGCTATGGTACGATGAAAAAAACAGATTTGACAGGAGCCGTCATGCAAGTAAAAACAAATGATATCAAATCAGTCACTACAGGTAATCCTTTACAAGCATTGCAAGGACGGGCACCAGGTGTTTCAGTCATGACTAATAATATTCCCGGTGAGTCACCAACCATGCGTATCCGTGGTTCCGGTTCTATTAGTGCGGGAAATGACCCTCTTTACGTAGTAGATGGTTTCCCTTTGATGAATGGTTCCATATCCGAAGTAAACGCTAACGATATCGCTTCTATTGAAGTACTTAAAGATGCATCTGCAACTGCTATTTATGGTTCCAGAGGGGCTAACGGAGTAGTAATGATAACTACCAAGACAGGTGCCAAAAACGCTAAAAACTTATCTTTCAATGCCACTTACGGTTTCCAAATGCCCGGGCGCTTGATAGAAACGATGAATCACGAGCAGTTTGTAGACTTTATAAACACTGCATACACTAATGCCAAAGGGAGACCTGTATATACAGCTGCCAATCCCGCTCCCGATATCCATACGGATTGGCAGGATGAGATTATTAAGGATAGCGCTCCTGTTCAAGATTATAGCATCTCTTTTGATGGAACAACAGGAGATACACAATATATGGTGTCAGGAGGTATGTTTCTACAGGATGGATTGATTTCCAGTGCCAAATTTGATAAATATACATTCCGTAGCAACATACAGCATAAATTCAATCGTTTCTTAACCATCGGTAGTCATCTGCAATATGCATATACCGAACAAGCCAAGGCTGGAATCGCAAATACAGCCGGTAGTCTTAGTTCCATTTGGAGAAGCGGATGGCCTACGTTGCCTGTTAAGAATGAAGATGGAAGTTTTGCAATACCAGCAGATAACCCAGCCATAGCCGGATTCTTCTCGGATGATGCAAGATGGAATCCTATAGCCAATTACGGTGAAGTCACCAACACTAGGACAACCAGCCGTTTGTTTGGAGATGTATATGCAGAAATTAAAATAACCAAAGACTTGACTTTTAAAACAAATTTCGGCATCGATATAGCCAATGTAAGAAATTACAACTATGGATCATCCAAACAGACAACAGCCACGGGATCAGGTAATGGAGGTAATGGATATATTAAAGAATTAAGCCGGATAACGGAAAATATCCTTACTTATACAAAAAACTGGGATGAACATCGTTTTTCTGCTACAGGAGTTTATTCATGGCAAGATTATGTATATGAAAATTTATCAATCAGTGGTAAAGGATTCCAAAATGATGAAACAGGCGCATGGGATATGGGATTGGCCAACCGCGAAACAATGAGCTACGCCAGTGGGAAATATGGTAACACCCTAATTTCATTTACCGGACGCTTTACCTATGCTTACAAAGACCGTTACCTGATGACAGCGACAGCACGTTATGACGGTTCTTCACGCTTCGGAACCAATAACAAATGGGGATTCTTCCCATCTGTTGGTTTAGGATGGCGCATTTCTGAAGAAGCTTTCTTGGCGAACAACAAGGTTATTACTAATCTAAAGCTACGTGGAAGCTATGGTATAACAGGGAATCAGGAAATAGGTAATTACAAATCATTGGCACAATTAAAATCGAAAAATTACATTTATAATGACGCACTCATGCAAGGATTTTATGAAACAATAGGGAATCCGGATTTAAAATGGGAACGCACGAAACAGTTCGATCTAGGTTTCGATTTGTCATTATGGAATAGAATTCATCTGAATGTCGATTATTATTCCCGCCGTACTTCAGATTTGTTATATGATGTACCTATTCCTTCTACTTCCGGTTTTTCTACTATGTTGAGCAATATTGGTATTGTCAGCAATAAAGGGGTGGAAATAGCATTATCCGGTCGTATTGTTGAGGCAAAAGATTTCAAACTGGATGCAACTGTCAATATAAGTAAGAACAAAAATGAAATCAAAGAACTATATAATGAGGTAGAATCAATAACCGTTACGTCTGGTTTAGGTCTAAGTAAATATTTAAAAGTCGGTGAATCATTACTTTCTATTTATGGATTAAAATCAGAAGGAATTATTAAAACAGAAGAGCAATTAGCAGCTTATCAGAAAATTGTTCCGACTGCCCAACTAGGAGATGAAATGTATGCCGATATTGATGATGATAAAGCAATAACTGCTAAAGACCAAATCAATATTGGTGAAACAGAGCCCAACTTCTTTTATGGAGTGGCCCTAAATCTTGAATATAAAAAATTCCATTTAGATATTTTAGGGCAAGGAGCGCACGATTTTGCAGCAGTTGGTGCTTCAAACTCAGATATGAAGATCGGGATTCATGGATATGGAGATAGTTTTAATTATCTATTGGTAGGTGAAAATCAAACAGATAATCGTTGCTCCCTGCCATCTAAATACGCCTATGAACGTATGTGGAGTCCATCTAATCCTAACGGTACATTCCCTAGAGCGGGAGCCTCCAACCTGTACTTATCAGACAGAAGCAATAGTGGATGGAATTATTTTATAATTAAAAGTATCGCTCTTTCTTATGATTTTGGAAATAATCCAATCAAAGGTATTAAAGGAATAAAGGGAATCAGCGCTTTCGTGAACTTACAGAACTTTATCACTTTTGCCAATCATAGAGGGTATAATCCTGAGAATGGCGATACAAGTAATCCTTGGATCAAGACCATAACCATTGGAGTAAATGCTAAATTTTAAGTAATCATTAAATTAACAATTATATGAGATCATTATTTTTCCATATAGATGCATCCAAAATAAAATGCCAAAGTATAAAAACAACAGTATTGGCTATCTTTGTTTCCATGTTTGCAGGATGTACAGATTTAACCGAGACTCCCTATACATTTATTGACCCGGGAAGTTATTACAAAACAGAAGAACAACTGAATACTGCATTGACCGGTGTTTATGCAGGTTTCCGCTCATTTGCATCCAATTGGGCTTTAATATACCAATTAGAAATTATGACTGAGCATTACTCTCCGGGACATACCAAACAAAATTCAAAAGCCTTGAATGCATGGCAAAATGTAAACCAGTCAACCACTTACAATTTCCAAATTTGGGATAGCGGTTATGATGTGATCAATCGTGCCAATGTAATACTGGGACGCGGTGAAGGAGTCGATGTGACAGAACAAGCACGGGCACAAATTTATGCACAAGTACGTTTTATGCGTGCTTACACCATGTTTACTATGTTACGCATTTATGGCGGATTGGCTATTCCTGAATCCTATACTTCCGGATTGGATGGGCTTGAAATTCCTCGTAAAACAGCCGATGAGACTTATGACTATATTATCCAGGACTTGGAATATTGCATAACTAATCTGCCCACTCGTTCACAGTGGGGAAGCAGTGCCTACTACAAGGCAAGCAAAGGTGCCGCACAAGCATTATTGGGTGATGTATATTTAACACGTGGCTGTATGAATAATAACAACACATCCGATTTTCAGCAAGCAAAGAAATACCTGGGTGAAGTCATTGATTCACATGAATATGAACTTTTACCTGATTATAAAGACCTATGGTACTGGTATGTAGAAGACGCTGCAAAAAACACAAAAGAATCACTTTTTGAATGTCAATTCGGAACTAATGCCAACAATGAATTGCATTTATACTTTGGTGTCATGGATACACAAAAATCATTAGGCAGTAAACAATACCATCGTGCATCAGTTTCTCATCAAGCTTATTTTTCTTATCTGCCTGAAGACACACGTCTGTCATGTATGCTCACGGAATACTTAACTGATGCAGGAGAAAAACGCTATTGGGTTCCTGAAAACCATGGCTTTTATGGAGGTGTAACAGGTGGATGGCTCACTTCAGGTCCTGGAAATGTGAAATTCTACGATCGTACCGAAGCTGCCTACACCAGCGGTTGTGCCAAAGCAAACTTTATTTTAATTCGCTATTCAGATGTTCTTTTGAATTATGCTGAAGTGGAAAATTATCTGAATGGTCCTACATCTGATGCCTATGAAAAATTAAATGAAGTACATCAACGCTCGTTACCCACCCCCGTAACATCAGGGCTTTCAAAGGAAGCTTTTGATAAAGCCGTGTATCAGGAACGTTCATGGGAACTGTTGGGAGAGGGGCAATTGTACTTTGACGAGTTGCGCACCAATCGGTTGGGTAAAAATGTATATGAACATGTACGCAAATATTTTGATCTAGGGTATTATTTGTATGATAAGTTGCAATTTGTTCCACAACAGTCATTCTTATGGAAGATTCCCCAGACTTCATTGGATTCAAATCCGGCTTTAGAACAAAATCCTGATAATATATCCGATCCCAATTATCCTATCTGATTTGATAAACCATTTAAAAAGAGTCTGTTGGTTGTTAATTAACAGACTCTTTTTTATCAATTTCTAATTTTGTAAATAGTAAATAATCAAATATGAAATCATACGTTATTTTTTTATTTTTCTTATTTGTATTTAGTGCTCGACTGGCTGGCCAACATACTCTGCCCGTTACAATACTGCCATCAGCTCAGACTGGCTCACCCGGTGTAATGTCATTAAATGGCACATGGAAATTTATGATGCTGCCTTCCCTGCAAAGCGCCATACCCGACGGATGGATAAAAAGTGAATTTAATGATCTTGACTGGAATGAAATTCACGTACCGGGAAATTGGGAACCTCAAGGTTTTAAACAACCTGAATATGGACATGATTTAACAGCATGCATGGGATTATATCGCACTCGTTTTTCAATTCCTTCCGATTGGAAAAAGCAACGTGTCGTACTCCGTTTTGACGGAGTTCACATGGGATATGAATGTTGGGTTAATGGGCAATTTGCAGGAGATTACGGTAGTGGTTCCAATCCCTGTAATTTCGATATAACTCCATTTTTGCAGACTGGCAATAACACTTTGTGCGTGAAAGTAACGACTCGGAGTTTTGCCTGGAAGTTTGACACGATGGATAATTGGACTTTTTGCGGCATCAATCGAGATGTCACTTTATTCACGTTACCACATCAATATATTGAAGACATAACCTTTATTTCTGAGAACTGCATGGACAACGAAGCCGATATTCAGGTGCGTGTACAAACGCAAGGAAATATAGACAAAGCCATACTCCGATTGTCTGTTCAGGATGAAAATGGCCAGAGAATATCTGATTTTGAGCAAACTGTATCTGAAAATGGTATATGCGAAATAAAAAAACACCTTACCAATATACGTTTATGGACAGCGGAAACTCCAGTGCTATATATACTCGAGGCTTGCTTATGCAATACCAAAGGTGATATTTTACATCGTATTTCTCGTCGTGTGGGATTGCGTGAAGTCAAATCGGTTGGTCGTGAAATTACATTAAACGGAAAGCCGATACGGCTACGTGGTGTATGTGCAAGTGAAGTTCACCCTTATTTAGGCAGTGCTTATACAATGGAAGAATGGCAAAAGCAGCTCCTTCAAATGAAAAAGGCACATATAAATTTTATCCGTACAGCCCATTATCCCATGCACCCGGCATTTTATGATCTTTGTGACGAAATGGGCTTCTACGTTTGCAATGAAATCCCTTTAGCCTCAAGAGGTGGAGAATACCTTATAGACAGCAAGTATAATAAAGAGATAGAAGAACGCACAGCTACAACAATCGCTCGTGACAAAAACCATCCGAGTGTAATTATTTGGTCATTGGGTAATGAAAACAAGACTGTTGCAGGTTCTGTTGCAACATTAGTAAAAGAAATAGATCCGACCCGTCTTCGCGGTTTCCCTCAGACAATAGGCGTCATGATGAAAATGATGGAAAATCCTCATCCGGATATTAACGTATTAATGGGACATTATTTAAATGAAAAGCAGTTGGATATAGTGGCTCAAAAGGCTACACTTCCTTTTCTTCAAACAGAATATGCCCATTCCTTAGGGCTTGGTTTTGGAGAGTTTGAACAAAAATGGGAACGTATTTTAGATACTCCCGGGTTTGCCGGCGGAGCCATTTGGTGTTGGATGGATGGAGCTGCTGTAACTAAGGCTCCTAAATATTCTTGGCTAAAAGGAATCATGCTGGATTCACTTCATTATCTGGACAGTTATGGATATATCAACCCTCCAGGTGCGCTTGAACGTAATAAAGAGGCAAATGATGGAATCATCTACGCAGAAGGAACTCCGCAGGAAGATTATTGGTTAGTGCGTAAATTATATAGTCCTGTACAAATCATGGAAGATACGTTACAATATCCTTTGCAGTTAACCATACAAAACAACTATGATTTCCGTACACTGAAAGGTTATAGTTTGCATTGGTCTTTACAGAATCTTAACAGGCAAGTGGCTTCCGGAAGTATTTCATTAGAAGCATCACCTAAAGCAAAAGAAAGATTTGAAATTCCTTCAAATCTTCCCCCAAATATACTGTATAATGATGTAATGTTATGTGTATCTGTTATAGATGAAAAAGGAACTTCCATCTATGAGCGGGCACTTCCTGTCAATTTGGGAAGGAAAGAGTATAAACAAATTATTCTTTCAGCCATACCCGATAAACAGATGACAGTTACAGTGACCAGTAAAGGAGATTTGGTTATTAAAGATAAAAAGAATGATAACGTACTAATGCAATCACCATTTTATTTGCGTGTTGGACGTGAATTTTCACAAGTATTAGAAAGCCGGACATCATCCAATATGTTTTGTTGGGAACCTTATATATTGAAACCGGAAATAAAGTCTTATAAAGTGCATAATACAGCAGAGGGACGTGAAACGAAGCTAAACTGTCAATGGAACCGTGTGGACAGTATCGGACAATATATTAGTGGTGAGGTTACTATTCTTGTGCATGACAATGGAGTTATAGCTATTGATTATATATTGGCAGCATCGCCTGAGGCACGTGGTAAATTAACAGAATGTGGCTTGACCTTAATGATGAGTCCGCAAATCAACACATTTCATTGGTTAGGACAAGGAATATACAGTTCTGTTCCGGGAAAGACCAAACATAATGAACGGGGAATATGGAGCCTGCATAAAGATGATTACAGGTTTTCCGGTAATCGAAGTCATGTAGAGCTATCTTTATTGTCTTCCTCCGATGAAACTGGAATAATAGTATGGGATGAACTTGGCAATATCGGTGTGGATAAAATGCATGGCAATATTATATTATCCCAAAATGTACATGTAGCTGGTTATGGGTCTAAATTTATTAATCCATGCCAGATGTTACCTTTACAAGATTTACATGATCGGAAAGGACGGATATTACTTCTTCCACGGAGCAAAAAAACTTTGCAGGATTCTGTAATTGAAATATTTTATAAGGATGGAATACTTCCACCAAGAGTCCCGGCTTGTCCATTTCTTAAGGGATATAGTTGGTAAATGTTCAATCATCCAAGAATTTTAAAAGGAGGTATCTGAGCGAATCAATAATTCTTCTGACATTCTGAACTAGTGAAGAATCTATTTACCTATATTGTATGTTTATAGATTCTTCACTATCATCTAGATATTATTTTTTATGAAAAGATAAAAGAATAGGATGAAATATCTATCATCCTTGTTGTTCCTCTTATTGAAAGCAGGAACAGCCACTGCTCAAAACAATTTAGTAGTCAACGGTATTGATGACAAGAGAGATATTGTCAATGCACATGGCGCTTGTATTGTGGAAGAAAACGGAAGATATTATCTTTTTGGAGAATGGAAATCGGACAAAAGTAACGCTTTCCCCGGCTTCTCATGTTATTCTTCGGATGACCTTGTAAACTGGAAATTCGAGAGCATTGTCCTTAGGGTCCAACCCGAAGGCATCCTCGGCCCCAATCGCGTAGGTGAGCGTGTAAAAGTGATGAAATGCCCTAAGACGGGCGAGTATATCATGCTGATGCATGCCGATGATATGGGATACAAGGACCCTTATATCGGTTTAGTCACCTGCAAAACGATTGCAGGTGACTATCAGTTGTAGGGACCGTCTCTATAAGGGACAACCGGTAAAACGCTGGGATATGGGAACTTTTCAGGACACCGATGGAAAAGGATATTTACTGACTCATCATGGTCCTGTTTATCGTTTAAGTAATGATTACCGTTCGATAGAGGGTAAAGTGGAGCACATTAAAGGCATGGGTGAATCGCCGGCCATGTTCAAAAAGAATGGTGTCTATTTCATGCTTACCTCAAACCTGACCAGTTGGGAGAAAAATGACAACTTCTATTTTACGGCTCCCCAGATAGAAGGCCCTTGGACGAAACAAGGACTGTTCTGTCCGGAAGGTAAACCAACCTACAATTCGCAAAGTACATTTGTATATTAGACTCATAGTTCTAAAATTCTTAATTTTAATTTGACGTTTTTCCCAGGACTTAGTAACGAAATTGGATTGTTAGTACTAATAAGTATATTTTTTCCCTATTTCTTCTGCCCCCTTCATTTTTTACTTCAAAGGCAGGCTGTCACTTCCGTATGATCCCATAAGTTGTATTTTTACATCCAAATCTATTTTTAACTCTCGGGAACAATGACTACCTTTGCGTCAACAAGTATCACCGATTGAAAATATCCACAAGTCCGGATCAGTCGTTCTATGAAACATCACATTAAAAAAACAATAAATTTCAAGTATGAAAAAGAATCTTATCCTACTGTTTTTATGCCTGTACGCTTTAGCAGGCTGGGGATCGCCTAAAGCTAAAAGAGTGGTCATGATTGCCTTAGACGGCATTTCCGTAGAAGGTTTTCAAAAAGCGAAGACTCCCCATCTGGATGCCTTGTTAAAAGAAGGCGCCCTGTCCGTCCAAACCAGAGTGGTCATGCCTTCCGTCACGCTGCCCAACTGGACCAGCCACTTGACAGGAAGCGGCCCGGAACAGCATGGAGTGGCAGATAACGGCTGGGAAATAGGCAAGAAAAAATTCCCTGCTGTCGAGACCGATGCCGATGGATATTATCCGTCAGTATTCAAGGTGCTGAAAGAAAATGTAAAAAACATGAAGACGGCCTTCTATTACAATTGGATCAATTTATTTTATCCACACAACAAGACCTATTTTGACGAAGTCAGTTACCTGAAAAATGACGCCTATCTTCCTAATTACGAAAAAGCCTTTCACTTTATAGTGGAGCATCGGAAAAATCCGACACTGGTATTCCTTTATTCCGTCCATACGGATCACGCAGGGCATAACCACCAATGGATGTCACCGGAATATATCAAATCTATAGAAGAAGCGGATGTGGAAATAGGCAAATTCATTGAAAAGATGAAAGAAGAAGGACTGTATGAAAGTACACATTTCATGTTCTTGTCCGATCACGGAGGTATTAATTATGGCCACGGCGGAATGTCAGAAAACGAAATGATTGTTCCCTGGGGGATAACCGGACCGGGCATTAAAAAGAATTATGTGCTGGAGGAACCGAACAATACGGTCAACACCGCCTCGGTCATTCTGCATTTGTTTAAGGTGAAACAACCGCTCCCCTGGACAGGAGAAGTCCCAAGTTCCATCTTCAAATAAAGGTTCTTTCCATCTCCGGATAAATACAGAAAAGCCGTATCGTTACTCCAAAGTAGAGTAGATACGGCTCTCTTTCCGCTTTGCTGATACAGGATTTTATTTTCCGTGCGCAACCATATACGCCTTCACCTGCTCACTAATCTGCTTCATCCCTTTCACCGAAGGATGGCCGCTCATCTTATCAAGCCCTTTCAGTTCGATGCAATCTACCTGATAATGTTTGCAAATCGTTCTGACCGATTCACTAATTTCCTTACCCAAACCATCATTCAACAGAAAATAAATCTCCACATTAGGATAATAATCAATCATTGTATCCAGCAGATAAGCCATGGCAGGGCGGAAAGAATACAAATCTTTTTTAGACCAATCCGCATACTGATACTCTCCTAAAGGTGATTTGGCCCAATAATCATTAGTCGCGCCAAAAATAAAAATAATATCAGGACAACCCAACGACTTCATCCGGGTGATGAAAGAACGGTCGCTATAATCCTCCGAACGGTAACCGGTATGGCAAATAGTAGCGCCGGAGAACGAATTATTCACACAAAGACGGTAGTTATTCTCCTTAATAAACTGATGCCACCAAGTATTACGTACAGAAACCATATCCGTCTTCCGTCCTTCAGGAGGCGTCTTCAGATACCATACAAAATTAGTATCGGGCTGCACATAGCCTTCGAACGTGGAATAAGAATCCCCCAAGATAGAAACGGATTTCAAACTTTGGGCAATGCCCGGATGACAGAACAACGTACAAAACAGCAGAGTTAAAATATACTTTTTCATAGGTATTTGATTATTTCGCCTTCAAATATACATCATATTTTGATTTAGCACCTATAGAAACAACCTTTTTCTTCCATTTACAGACAAAAAAGAGACATGGAGCGGCTTCATAAAAATAAGAACAAATCCGATGGTTACAAATTCTATCTACAAACGTCATTACCTATAAGCCAAATAGAGGCCGTTTAACTTTTAAAAGACTAAGTATGACAAGAAACGCTTTTTGGGGACTGTGCATCGGGTTATGTATGGCAGGTACACAAGCCGTTGCTCAAAAGATAGAAAGTACGAGTATCAAAACTGATAACAAGAGAGACTGTACTTCATTCCATATCGACGGAATCACCGACGGAGAGTCCTTATTTACCGCTATCGGAGGACCTGACGCACCTGTGGTTAATGCAGGAATGCCGGGTACGGAAGGGATTCAAGGAGGATTTGAAGGAGGCTCTATCGTAAAAATAAAAGGTACTTATCACATGTTCCCTACCGAACGTGCCGGCGTGAAAGGGATGCCTGCCTACCACGACAGAGTAAAGACACGGATAGGACACTGGACCAGCACCGATGCTGTTCACTGGACACGCCAATCCACTATATTGGAATCAAGCGGTGTCTATGCATTGGTACATGAAGACAATCCCATGAATGACCGCCGTTCCGCCATCTGGTCTTATATGCCTGTATTCAGCGAGGAAAACAACCGATGGTACGGATTCTATCTGGCTTACACCACAGATAAAGACATAGAACCCAATCATTCTTTCGGCCGCATCTGGAGATGTGAATCCGAAAAAGAAGGTATAGAAGGAATAGGTGGTCCTTACCGGGACATGGGAATCGTGATAGAACCGGGACTGGACTCCCAACTTTGGGAAGGACGGCAAGGAGTCGCTTCTTTCTTCCCATATAAAGTGGATAAAGGCTGGAATGCGTTTATCAGTGGAGCTTATCCTTACGAAACCCGTGCAGATTATCCCTTGAAAGGAGGGGAAAAGCGCAAGGTATGGGCTGTGGGACTGGCCGAATCAGAAACCTTGGAAGGACCATGGAAACGTATGGGTGAGGAAATCAATCCGATAACTTCCATTCACCCGCAGTTTGTAGAGAATCCTATCGTATCCCGATTACCCAACGGAACCTATATAGCGATGTTTGACGGAGGACCGGACTATTTAAACTTGCCCAACAGAATGGGATACACTTTATCCATAGACGGAAAAAACTGGAGCAAAGCACGTTATATCGCCATAGATACCAAAGTAAAAAAATGGTGGACTGTTATGAGGACTCCGCTTTGCCTGATACCCGAAGGAGACAATGTATATACCATTGTTTATACAGCTTGGGATGATACGCGCTTCCACCCCATCGGGATGGTAAAAGTAAAATTAAATCCGGAAGTATTGGATAAACTGACAGCAGAACTGAAACCGGCTATCCCCTATTTAAATGAAGTCGGTGCACAAGCCATGCCCCAGAATATCGTTCCGATCAAGAATGCATATTTCAATATGCCTCAACCGAAGCGTCCCGTTTTCCCCGATTTCATCGTCAATATGAAAGACAAAGGAATGACAGAAGATGCCCCTATTACAGATTTAGTGAACCGGACGATTGCCGAAGTCAGCAACCAAGGAGGAGGAACAGTCGTCATTCCTGAGGGGAAATGGAAATCGGCCCGTATTGTACTGAAAAGTAATGTTAATCTACATTTAGACAAAGGAGCCGAAATAGAGTTTGCCGGTCGTGCGGAAGATTATCTGCCGGCGGTTTTCACACGCCATGAAGGGGTGGAAATAATGGGGCCGGCCGCCTTTATTTACGCCAATGGGGAAAACAACATCGCCATTACGGGAGAAGGAACCATTTACGGACCACCTATGGATGCTGAAATCAGAAAACGTCCTAACGGTGCTTCAGTGGTAGAAAAAGATGTCCCGTGGGACATGCCTATAGAACAACGTATCTATGACGGTATGGAAGGCAGGACTTTCTATCGTCCTAAAACCATCTCTCCTATCAACTGTACCAATGTATTAATAGAAGGGATCACGATGGAACGAAGCACCTTATGGAATGTGGTACCCATTTATTGCGAGAATGTAATTATAAGAGGCATTACCGTCAACTCCACCAAGGTGCCCAGCGGAGACGGCATTGATATAGAATCTTGTAAAAACGTATTAATTGAATACTGCACGCTGAACTGCGGTGATGATTGTTTTACCCTGAAAGCCGGTAGAGCAGAAGACGGATTACGTGTAGGCAAGCCTACAGAAAATGTAGTGATCCGCTACTCGCTGGCCCAGCATGGACATGGCGGGATAACTTGTGGTAGTGAAACAGCCGGAGTGATCAAGAATCTGTATGTACACGATTGTGTATTCGACGGCACCCGTACCGGCATCCGTTTCAAAACGCGACGCAACCGTGGAGGAGGCAGTGACAACACGTACTATGAGAGACTGCGCATGATCAATGTAGGAAAAGCCTTTACCTGGGATTTGTTGGGCAGTGCTTATTATATGGGCGAACTGGCCGCACGCTATCCGGCAAGAAAAGTAAACCGGCTGACGCCTGATGTAAAGAATATCCTGATCAAAGATTTCATTGTAGAATCAGCCGACCAGTTCTTTACCGCCAATGGTATTCCCGAAATACCTTTCAACCAGGTAGTGGTGGAAAATGGAGAGATCAAATGCAAGAAACTAATCGGCGCCCTGAATGATGCCGCCGGATTTACGATGCGGAAGCTGACGATAGAATCGCAGCATAATGACATTCACATATTGGATGGAAAAGACATCCTGTTCGAGGATATACATTTCAAACTCCCTGGCGAAGAAATCAGGGTGAATGTAGAAGGCAAGAGATCCAAAAACATTATTTTCAAGAACATCAATGCCAATCAGAAACAGGTTGAATATAAAAAGGAATCTCCCATGAGGATAGAAATAAAATAATTCTATCGGCCTATTCATTCCCTATAATTGTATCATTTTTCATCATAATGTATGATTTTCCATTGTAAGGCGGGCTATCCCGCCTTATTTTTGTATCATGAAAACAGTATTCAATGGTATTATGAAAAACAAATGGACCAAACTGGCGGCTTTAGTAATAGCTGCCCTGTGGAGTGGCCCCACTGTGCAGGCACAAGCTCCGCACCCCGAACGTATCTATTTATCGGGAACCGGTATTGACAACACCAAAACTTGGGAGTTCTTTTGTTCGGGAGGACAAAACAGTGGAAAATGGAAAAAGATCGAAGTACCCTGCAACTGGGAACTGCAAGGATTCGGAGCATATACTTACGGTCGTTGGTACACTATAAAAGGTGAAAGGCCAAGCGACGAAACGGGTATTTACCGATATAAATTCGAATCCCCGGCAACAACTTCCGGTGAGCGGATAAAAATATTCTTTGACGGAGTGATGACCGACACGGAAGTTTTCATCAATGGAAAACCCGCAGGCGAGATGCATCAGGGAGGATTCTACCGCTTCAGTTATGATATCACCGATTTATTGAAACCCGGCAAAAAGAACCTGCTTGAAGTAAAGATAGCTAAAGAATCAGCCAACAAATCCATCAATGCAGCCGAACGTAAAGCCGACTGGTGGCTGTATGGTGGTATTTACAGACCTGTATGGCTGGAAGTTGTTCCGGCAGTCCACATGCGACATTTTGTTCTGAACGCCGATCAGCATGGAAAATTGCAAGCGGCAATAGAATTGGAGGGAGATGCCAAAGGATATGAATTGTCTGTTTCCGTCCGTTCATTAAAGGATGGAAAAGACATGTACACTCAAGCAAACAAACCTAGCGTTTCTCATCAGATTAAGGATTCGAACAAGGAACAGTTGGTGGAAGGGAACTGGATGAACATCCAGCCCTGGTCTACAGAGGACCCTAACCTGTACGTAGCCAGACTGGAACTGAAAGACCCCGAAGGGAAAACGGTGCAAAGCCGTGAAACGCGGATAGGTTTCCGCACCATTGAATTCTTTCCACAAGACGGAGTTTATCTGAATGGAACCAAACTCGTGGTGAAAGGTGTCAACCGCCATTCTTTTTCCGTAGATGGAGGTCGTGCTACCAGTGCGGCTATGAGCCGTCAGGATGCCTTGCTGGTAAAAGAGATGAATATGAATGCCGTCCGTTCACATTATCCGCCTGATGAACATTTCCTGGATATGTGTGATTCATTAGGAATTGTCTATATGGACGAACTGGCAGGATGGCAAAACGGATACGATTCAAAAGTAGGTCCTAAATTAGTCAAAGAAATGATAGAACGCGATGTGAATCATCCTTCCATCATTATTTGGAGTAATGGCAACGAAGGAGGATGGAATTATAATCTGGATCCTTTATTCGCCCAATACGATAAATTACAGAAACGCCACATGGTACACCCCTGGGCCGATTTCAATGATCTGGACACCCACCATTACCCCACTTATCTGACCGGAGTGGCACGTTTTACCAACGGCTATAAAGTATTTATGCCTACCGAATTCATGCATGCCATGTACGATCAGGGAGGTGGTGCCGGACTGCGTGACTTTTGGGATCGTTGGTGCACGAACCCTCTGTTTGCCGGAGGCTTTATCTGGGTATTCTGTGACGAAGCTCCCAAACGTTCTGATAAAGGAGGCATATTGGATTCTGATAAATCCAATGCTCCTGACGGGGTAGTTGGTCCGCGTAGAGAAAAAGAAGGAAGTTACTATGCTATCCGCGCACAATGGTCGCCCATCCAGTTAAAACCCCTGCTGATTACTGATCACTTTGACGGCAGCTTCCTGGTTACTAATGAATATACGTATACCAACCTGGACAAATGTCGCATGACTTACAAAATACGTACTTGCGAAACACCTTTGAAAAATGTCCTGGAAAGCGGTAAAGTTATCGCAGAAGGCCATGTACAACTGCCTGCCATCGCACCGGGTGAAACTGGAAAAGCCCGCTTCACTCTTCCTGCTTCTTTCCGGGAAGGTGATGTACTGGAGTTAGAGGCATTTGACAAAGAGGGGAAAAGTATCTGTAACTGGACCTATCCTATCCGGCTGGCCAAACAATACTTTGATCATAAAATGGCGCAGACTCCGATGACCCTGGAAGCGGTACAACCGGCCACCGCCACTCAAACCGCTACCTCCATCGAACTGAAAAGCGACCGTGTAACCGTCACTTTTGATCCGGCTACCGGCATGATCAGCCGTATCACATCAGGAGGAACAGAAGTTCCATTCAAAGACGGCCCTGTGGCAGTGGGCATGAAAATGCGCTACGAGCCAACATTGAGCTATGTCCGCAACAGCAACGAGGGGGCTGTTTACTGTGCCAAATACAAAGGTGCCGCCGACTCCATCGTATGGCGTCTTACGGACAAAGGATTACTCTATATGGATGCCATTCTGCTGAACCGGGCTTCCGGCGGAGGTGGATTTGATGACGCTTTCATGGACTCCAAAGTATTCAATCTCGGTCTGACTTTCTCTTATCCTGAAAAGAATTGCTCCGGCATGAAATGGATGGGCCGCGGCCCGTACCGTGTCTGGAAAAACCGGATTCCGGGAACGAATTATGGAGTATGGCACAAAGAGTACAACAATACCATCACCGGAGAAAGTTTTGAAAATCTGATTTACCCGGAATTTAAAGGATATCATGCCAATATGTATTGGGCCACTTTGGAAAGTGACACGACACCGTTCACCGTTTATTCCCGGAATGACGGGATCTTCTTCCATGTGTTCACTCCCGAAGAACCGAAAGGACGCGTAAAAGACACCATGCCCAAATTCCCCGAAGGGGATATATCCTTCCTGCTGGACATCCCGGCTATTTGCTCCTTTAAACCCATCGAGCAACAAGGGCCGAACAGCCAGCCGGGTAATATCCGTATCAAATCGGGAGATGAAGGGTTACATCTGAATTTGATGTTTGATTTCCGACAATAAACAAGTGAATCGTAGTTAGTGATTAATTTAATAGCAGAATCATGAAATTAATAACTTTTGTATGTGCCGCCTTTCTATGCCTTCCGTCTTTGGCACAAGAAAAATTTCCGGACGGCACACCTGTATCCGATTGGTTTAAGGACAGTAAGATAGTAGATATAAACACATTAGGCAAGAAATACATTCTGACAGATTATGGCGTTATCAACGACAGTACCCTGTTACAAACAGAGAAAATACAATCTGCCATTGATGCAGCCGCACAAAACGGCGGGGGAGTTATCGTCATTCCCAAAGGAACCTATTTAAGCGGAGCGCTATTCTTCAAACCCAAAACACACCTGCATCTGGAAGAAGGAGCAGTGTTGAAGGGAAGTGATGATATCAGTAACTTCCCCATCATAGATACCCGCATGGAAGGGCAAAGCTTGAAATATTTTGCGGCGTTGGTCAATGCCGACAGGGTGGACGGCTTTACATTATCCGGAAAAGGTACGATTGACGGCAATGGATTAAGATACTGGAAATCATTCTGGCTTCGTCGAAAAGTCAATCCCAAATGCACCAATATGGATGAATTACGTCCTCGGCTGGTTCATATTTCCCATAGCAATGACGTCCAACTCTCGGGAGTACGCCTCATCAATTCTCCCTTTTGGACTACCCATCTTTACAAATGTAATCATGTAAAATTGCTGAACCTCTACATCTTCTCCCCGGAGGAACCGGTAAAGGCTCCAAGTACGGATGCCATTGATATAGATGTATGCAGCAATGTACTGGTGAAGAACTGCTATATGTCTGTCAATGATGACGCCATAGCTTTAAAAGGTGGAAAAGGTCCCTGGGCAGACCAAGATCCGAACAATGGAGGTAATTTCAACATCATCATAGAAGATTGTACCTACGGCTTCTGCCACGGCGCCCTCACTTGTGGAAGCGAATCCATCCACAATCGCAATATTATCTTGCGACGCATTCACATCACCAATGCCAATCGTTTGTTATGGTTAAAGATGCGACCGGACACCCCCCAACAATATGAATATATTCTGGTAGAAGATATCACCGGAGACGCAAACCATTTTCTGTATATCAAGCCTTGGACGCAATTCTTCGACCTGAAAGATAGAAAAGACATTCCTCTTTCTTATTCAGATCATGTAACCATGAGAAACATTGATTTTAAATGCGACAATTTTTTCAGCGTAGAAAAGTCCGATCAATATCAACTCACGAACTTTACATTCGAAAACCTGAACATTAAAGCTAAAAACGAGAAATGCGACAAAGAAATGATTGACAACTTTAGTTGGAAGAAAGTCCGTATAGACAAGATAAAATAAGATCAAAAAGTAAGATAAGTAACTTGGCCGGGTTAAACGTCTTACTTGGCCAAGTTACTTATCTTACTTGCTCAAGTTACTTATGTTACTTTAAAAGGAAATACTTTTTCCGCTAATCCTGGTAATAAACCCGTTTGACCCTATTAGACACACTGGTCAAAATCTCGTATGGAATCGTTTCCAGAATCTCCGACAGGACGGTAACCGGCAAATCATCTCCGAAAATGACAGCCTTATCCCCCTCCTTACAATCAATATCCGTCACATCAATCATACATACATCCATGCAGATATTACCCACGTATGGCGCTTTCTGTCCATTCACCAGACAGTAAGCATGTCCGTTTCCCAAATGCCGGTTCAACCCGTCGGCATAGCCGATAGGAATAGCGGCAATACGGGAATCCCTCTCCAAACGTCCTTTACGGCTATATCCTACCGTTTCCTCCTTCGGAACCTCATGAATCTGAAGAATGGTAGTTTTCAATGTACTTACATTATGGATGATCCGGTTGGTAAACGGATCTATTCCATAAAGGCCGATTCCCAGACGCACCATATCAAACTGGGCACCCGGATAGCGTTCTATCCCGGCTGTATTACAGATATGACGCAATATCTTATGCTGAAAAGCCTCCTGCAAGCACCCGGAGGCAGCTTCAAACATTTCTATCTGCCTGCGCGTAAACGAATCGAACTGAGCCCCGTCACTGCCTACCAGATGAGAGAATACGGAACGTGGAATTACAGCAGTCTGTTTCTTCAGACGGTCTATCAGTTCCGGAATCTCTTCGGGTGCAAACCCCAGCCGGTGCATCCCCGTATCCAGTTTGATATGAATGGGGAAGTTCGTCACCCCTTCCTTCTCAGCGGCCTTAATCAGCTCGTTCAATAAATGGAAACTATAAACCTCGGGTTCCAGTTTATAATCAAACATGGTCTTGAATGCTGTCAGCTCCGGATTCATGATCATAATGGAACAAGTGATTCCCGCCTTCCGCAAGTCCGAACCTTCATCGGCAACAGCTACCGCCAAGTAATCCACCCGATGGTCTTGCAGTGTCTTGGCTATCTCGTAAGAGCCTGCACCGTATGCGGAAGCCTTCACCATGCACACCATTTTGGTTTCCGGTTTCAATTTGCTGCGGTAATAGTTCAGATTATCAATCAAGGCATTCAGATTGATCTCCAAAATGGTCTCATGCACTTTCAGTTCCAAGCGATCCGAAATCCGGTCAAAATGAAAAGCCCGTGAACCTTTTATCAGAATCACCTCATCACGCAGACCGGCCAGCAAATCCGACTCCAACAATTCTTCCGTAGTACGGAAAAAATACTTTTCTATCTCAAAACGGGCAGCCGCAGTCCGAATTTCATCTCCTACCCCGATCATCTTCTCTACCCCCCGGCTATGTACCAGTTCGGCCACCTGTCGGTAAAGCAGTTTGCTGCTCTGCCCGGTCTCAAGCATATCCGAAAGGATCAATGTCCGTTTTTTCCCTTTGTCATCAGAACGACGTGACATAAAGTCGAGGGCTATATCCAAAGAAGCCAGATCAGAATTATAACTGTCATTGATCAACACACAGCCATTCTTGCCCTCTTTCACCTCCAGACGCATGGCAATCTGCTCCAAACGCGCCATACGCTCAGTTATTTGTTCAGGGGGAACCATCATATACAAAGCCACAGCCAGACAATGCAATGAGTTCTCAATGGAAGCGTCATCTATAAAAGGAATGCTGAATTCATTCGGCATCCCCAAGTAACGGTATTTGATAGTGGTAGTATGTTCCCCTTTTTGAACGGACTCAATAAACAATGGGCGTTCATTATCTTTTTTTGACCAAGCAATCTCACGCGAGGTAAAAAGTGATTTTGTCACACACGAACTGATCAACTCATTATCCCCGTCATAAACAATGACATCACAATCTTTGAACAAAGTGAGTTTCTCCATACATTTATCCTGTAAAGAGAAAAAATTCTCCTGATGCGCGCCACCTATATTGGTCAAGATACCCACCGTAGGTTTAATGATGGACTGCAACGCCTCCATTTCACCCATTTCAGAAATACCCGATTCAAAAATAGCAAGTTCAGTATGCTCGTTCATCAGCCATACTGAAAGAGGCACACCTATTTGCGAGTTATAACTGCGTGGCGAGCGGGTTACCACACGGTCCGGACTCAGCAATTGATACAGCCATTCCTTCACAATGGTTTTTCCATTACTTCCCGTAATTCCTATAACCGGAATCTGGAACTGCTCCCGATGTTTTTCCGCCAATCTTTGTAATCCTTTCAGAGGATTGGCCAACTGCAGGAAATTCGCATCTTGAAAAGATTGCATATCAGCCGGCAAGTCGCCCACTACAAAGTTACGGACTCCGCGTTCATACAATTCCGGCAGATATTTATGCCCGTCATTCCGTTTGGTCTTTAAAGCGAAAAATAATGTTTCTTCCGGGAAACACAACGAACGGCTATCAGTTAAAATCCAATCAATCTGTGCGCTACGGTCGCCAAACCGCTTTGCCCCCAGAACTTTTTCTATATTTTCAATTGAGCTTGACATTGTTCTAATTCTTTTTGAAGGTCAAAATACGGGAACTTTTCTTTAAGTCGCTCTATCTTTAACACTATTTGAGTTAAAAATTTGCGATATGTTTCAGATTGGGCATTAAACGGTTTGTGGGCTAAAGCCTTCCGGATATCTTCCCACTCCTTCATGATCCGGTCTGTTTCTTTACTAAAATAACAATCTGTAAAACATTCCCATAAATAAGATATAGCTACAGGAGACGGATGCAACATATCATCTGCATAAAAACGATAATCACGAAGTTCATCCATCATGATTTCATAGGAAGGAAAATAGTAACAATCAGACCATCGGCGGCACAATTCATCCGCCGCGAGAAGCAAAGTGGACTTACTTATCTGATTCCCATGCATACCGTCTTTGATATGCCGTATGGGGCTGACAGTGAAAAGTATCTTCAAGGACGGATTTATTTTTCTCAATTCCACCAACACACACTCCCATTCAGTGACAATTTCCTCCACCGTAAGAAGCTGCCGGGTAAAAAGGCTGTCGGGCTGTTTATGACAATTTCCTACCACCATCGTCCTTTCTTTCAGCCAATAAGCAAAGGCAGTCCCCCAAGTAATGACCAGCCAATCAAGCCGGGGAAATCCGGCAGAAGCCTGTGCCAGCCGCGTATTTATAGAAGACAAACAAGATGCTGCCGCAGGAGCCGAGAAAGCACTATGATGCATCCAGCTGTGCCAACTGCCTCCGGCATAGAACAAATCCTCTTCCGTATATGTTTGATGGGATAGAATTTGCCAGAGAGCTTCCACAATGGATAAAGGATTATAGAGGATTCCAAAAGGATTTACATCACAACGGAACTTATTTGTCAGCAACAAATTTCCGATGTTTTCTGCAAAACAAGAGCCAAATAGCATGATTCGGTCCGAATGCCGGATTTCTGTTTCCCTTTTAGGTAATTCTACTTGCGTTCTGAAATTCATACGATAAGGACAGCTTTTAAAATTTAAGGGCAAATGTAATCATAATACACATATTTATGCTATTTTTGCACGATATTTATCATATCATAAGCATGGAACAGGATAATTTATATAACTTGCTGCAAAGCATAGATACTCCGGATGATTTGCGCCATTTAAGCGCAGACAAACTGCCCGAAGTGTGTAAAGAGCTGAGGCAAAAGATTATAGATGAGCTCTCATGTAATCCGGGGCATTTCGGCTCCAGTTTGGGTGTAGTAGAACTGACCGTCGCCTTGCATTATGTATTCAATACGCCCTACGACCGCATTGTATGGGATGTAGGACATCAAGCTTACGGACATAAAATTTTAACCGGACGCCGGGATGCGTTCTGTACCAACCGTAAGCTGAATGGCATCCGTCCTTTTCCGTCCCCATCCGAAAGTGAATATGACACATTTACTTGCGGACATGCGTCAAATTCCATTTCCGCAGCTTTGGGAATGGCTGTAGCCGCCAAGAAACACGGAGAGAACAACCGGCATGTCGTTGCCGTAATCGGTGACGGCTCCATGAGTGGCGGACTGGCTTTCGAAGGACTGAACAACGCCTCGGTTACTCCCAATAACCTGCTGATTATCCTGAATGACAACAATATGGCTATAGACCGTAGCGTAGGAGGTATGAAACAATATCTGCTGAACCTGCAAATGTCTGAAGGATACAACCGGATACGCTATAAAATATCACAAATGTTCCATCGTTGGGGGATTCTGAACGAGGAACGCCGGAAAAGCCTGATACGGTTCAACAACAGTCTGAAATCCATGCTGGTACAACAGCAAAACGTATTTGAAGGCATGAATATCCGTTATTTCGGACCGATAGACGGACATGATGTCAACAATCTGGCACACGTTCTGAAAGAGATCAAAGATATGCAGGGGCCCAAACTGCTCCACATACATACCACCAAAGGAAAGGGCTTCGGTCCGGCAGAAAAAGCTGCCACCATCTGGCATGCTCCGGGCATATTCGACAAGGAAACCGGAGAGCGTATCGTTGTCGACACCCAAGGAATGCCCCCTTTGTTTCAGGATGTTTTTGGGAATACTCTATTGGAGCTGGCTCAGACAAACGACAAAATTGTAGGAGTCACTCCCGCAATGCCTTCGGGATGCTCTATGAACATATTGATGAGAGCCATGCCCGAAAGAGGATTTGATGTGGGAATTGCCGAAGGACATGCCGTCACTTTTTCAGGAGGAATGGCAAAAGACGGATTATTGCCTTTCTGCAATATCTATTCGTCCTTCATGCAGCGCGCATACGACAATGTGATCCACGATATAGCAATACAAAAACTCAATGTAGTATTATGTCTGGACCGCGCCGGACTGGTAGGAGAAGACGGGCCCACTCATCACGGAGCCTTCGACTTGGCTTATATGCGGCCGATCCCCAATCTCACGGTAGCCTCCCCTTACAACGAACATGAGCTGCGCTGTCTGATGTACACCGCCCAACTGCCTGATAAAGGTCCCTTTGTCATCCGTTACCCACGTGGCAGAGGGTCATTGGTAGACTGGAAATGCCCTATGCAAGAAATAGAGATAGGAAAAGGACGAAAATTGAAAGAAGGGAAAGACATAGCAGTCATTACACTGGGTCCCATCGGCATCCAAGCGGAAAAAGCGATCACACACGCCGAACAGGAAACAGGAAAAAGTATCGCACATTATGACTTGCGTTTCTTGAAGCCGTTGGACGAAAGCATGTTGCACGAGATTGGCCGGAAATTCAAACAAGTGGTCACTATTGAAGACGGTGTGCTAAAAGGTGGAATGGGTAGCGCCATATTGGAATTTATGGCAGATAATGAGTACAACCCACAAGTAAAACGCGTCGGATTACCAGATCAATTTGTCGAGCACGGCTCAGTCAAAGAGCTCTACCATATATGCGGTATGGATGAAGAAGGCATTTACAAAGTATTGATATCATTCTAAGAGAGAGAGAACAATGAAAATTATTATTGCAGGAGCGGGAGCAGTAGGTACCCATCTGGCGAAATTATTATCCGATGAAAAGCAGGACATCATTTTGATGGATGAAGACGAAGAAAAGTTGAGCAAACTGGATTCCAACTTCGACCTGATGACTGTCAATGCATCCCCCACTTCCATTTCCGGCCTTAAGAATGCAGGAGTGGCAGGCGCGGATTTATTCATCGGAGTGATGCCGGAAGAAAGCCGCAATATGACGGCCTGCATGTTGGCTACCAATATGGGCGCCAAAAAGACTGTAGCCCGGATCGACAATTACGAATATCTACTTCCTAAACATAAAGAGTTCTTCTCCCAATTAGGAGTGCATTCACTGATTTATCCGGAAATGCTGGCCGCTAAAGATATAGTCGATGCCATCAAAATGAGCTGGATACGTCAATGGTGGGAGTTTTGCGGTGGCGCATTGGTCCTGATTGGTACCAAAATGCGCGAAACGGCAGAAATTCTGAACGTTCCTCTTCATGAACTGGGCGGACGTAATATTCCATTCCACATTGTAGCCATCAAGCGGGGAAATGAAACAATCATCCCCCGTGGAGACGACACCATCAAATTACACGATATTGTTTATTTCACCACGACCAAGAAATACATTCCCTATATCCGCAAAATCGCAGGGAAAGAAACCTATCCCGATGTACGCAATGTAATGATTATGGGTGGCAGCCGGATTGCTGTACGCACCACACAATACGTACCCGATTATATGCAGGTCAAGATTATTGAGAATGACATTAACCGATGTAACCGGCTGACAGAAGTGGTAGATGATAAAGTAATGATTATCAATGGAGATGGACGGGATATGGATTTACTCATGGAAGAAGGGTTAAAAAACACCGAGGCATTTGTCGCTCTGACAGATAATTCCGAAACAAATATCCTGGCTTGTCTTGCCGCCAAACGCATGGGAGTAACCAAGACAGTGGCGGAAGTGGAAAATATTGATTATATCAGTATGGCGGAAAGTCTGGATATCGGTACAGTCATCAACAAAAAGATGATTGCCGCCAGCCATATTTACCAAATGATGCTGGATGCCGATGTTTCCAATGTGAAATGTCTGACTTTCGCCAATGCCGACGTGGCTGAATTCACAGTTAAGAACGGGTCTCGCATTACCAAATGCGCCGTCAAGGACGCCGGACTGCCCAAAGGTGCGACCATCGGCGGACTCATCCGCAACGGTGACGGTATATTGGTAACAGGTAATACCGTTATTCAGCCCAATGACCATGTTGTGGTATTCTGCCTGGGCATGATGATTAAGAAAATAGAAAAATTCTTCAATTGATGATAAACATAAAAATGATAGCCCGGATTATGGGCTCGCTTTTCTTCATAGAAGCGGGCTTCCTTATTCTATGCTCATTTCTCGCCATCTATTATAAGGAATCAGACCTTTCTGCTTTCCTGACTTCTATAGCCATAACGACAGGAGCAGGCATCATAGCCTCTTTAGCCGGCAAAAATGCAGAAAAGAAAATCAGCCGCCGAGACGGATACGTCATTGTAACTTTCGCATGGGTATTTTTTTCCTTATTCGGTATGCTTCCATTCTATCTGAGCGGATACATCCCCAGTATAACGGACGCTTTCTTTGAGACCATGTCGGGGTTCACCACCACCGGAGCAAGCATACTGAACAATATAGAGTCACTGCCACACGGGCTTTTGTTCTGGCGGAGCATGACACAATGGATCGGCGGATTAGGAATTGTATTTTTCACCATTGCCGTATTGCCAATCTTCGGAGTGGGCAGCGTGCAATTATTTGCAGCAGAGGCCACCGGCCCCACCCATGATAAAGTGCATCCGCGCATTGGCGTTACAGCCAAATGGATCTGGACTATCTATCTGGGACTGACCCTTACCGAGATTATTCTACTGATTGCCGGAGGCATGGACTTTTTTGACAGTGTCTGCCATTCCTTAACCACCGCCGCCACAGGAGGATATTCTACCAAACAAAGCAGTATCGCATTCTTTAATTCTCCTTATATAGAATATGTCATCACCTTATTCATGTTCTTGTCGGGTATTAATTTCACCTTATTATATTTACTGTTCTTAAAAGGAAATTTTAAACGTTTGTTCCAAAACACAGAATTCCATTGGTATTTGGGGACAGTAGGATTTTTCACACTTTTCACTACCATCACTCTCATTTGCACCAGTCCGTTCGGCATTGAGGAATCTTTCCGCAAAGCCATCTTCCAGGTCGTTTCCTTGCAGACTACCACCGGTTTCATATCAGCAGACTATATGACCTGGGTACCGGTATTATGGTCACTGATGTGCATCATCATGTTTTTCGGAGCCTGCGCCGGTTCCACCACCGGAGGAATGAAATGTATCCGGATAGCTATCATGAGCCGTGTGGCAAAAAATGAATTCAAACACATCATCCATCCCAATGCCGTGCTGCCGGTACGCATCAACCGGCAAGTCATTTCTTCCACCACCAAATCGGCGGTACTGGCATTTACCTTTCTCTATATAGCCATTGTTTTCATCGGCTGGATTGTCCTGATGATATTCGGAGTGGGATTTGAAGAGGCATACAGCGTGGTCATTTCCAGTCTGGGAAATGTAGGTCCCGGTATAGGGAAATGTGGTCCCTCCCATTCCTGGAGCGGACTGCCAGACGCAGCCAAATGGGTGAGTGCATTGCTCATGCTGGTAGGGCGCCTGGAACTGTTTACGGTTCTTTTGTTGTTTACGCCCGGTTTCTGGAAAAAGCACTAGGATTTAGAGGAGTATCAGCACTGATTATTATCATCTATTCTTCCACCACCCACTTTTCGATATTGCGGGTTTCAGCACTGAAGTTCACCCCTATTTTAAAGAGCTTCCGTTCATCCGATGCAAAAGGAAGCGCATAACGTTTGTCATGAATCTGCCACAAAGCCTCCTCTGCCGTACCGTCCAGGTTGAATTCCATCACATAGATAAACTTGTCAGTCTGCAGGACAAGGTCGATGCGTCCTTTGCTCGTATGATATTCCACCTGGGTATAGAAGCCGACAAGCTTGAATACGATGAAAAGCACATTCTCGTAATGCAGTTCCTGGTCACGGATCACTTCGTAGGTAGTATCCGCAAAGAAACTTTGCAGACGGCAGAAGAAGGAGTCATAATCACCGGAACGCACCTCACGGACAAACTTCTGAATTTCAAAAGGAGACTCTACCTTATCCACGTTCGCGTAAAAAGGAAGCAGGAAACGTACAAACCCCTCTTCCACTTCACGGTTCGGAAAACCTAAACGGTACATGCCAAATTCTTCATCATACCCCTTTATACCTTGGTCTTCAAAGCACCGTAGAACGGTTGCAGCGTATCACGGAATTGTTTCTGCAACGCCTCATTGCCGATGGCCTGCAACATGGGCTTGTCATATTCATCCACCAGAATGGCCACACGACGCCCCGTCTTCTCACAGGCACGCTGGATGATGCCGGCAAAACGAAGAGAGAAAGAGCGTTCAGACGGCTCGGCACCGTAAATCTTTTCCCATGCAGTCAACGAACTATCCAGAATCTTATCCAGACTCTCCGGAGTATCATATTTCTCGATGTTCAGATCCAGATGCAGAATGGGATATTTTATCCAGTCCTTTTCCAACTTCTCCACCGCCAGGCCTTCAAACAACTCCTTCTTTCCCTGAAAGTAAGCTTCCAAGGTAGAGATGAGCAGGCTCTTTCCGAAACGTCGCGGACGGCTCAGGAAGTAATAACTTCCGGTCTTTACCATCTGGTACACCAAGGCCGTTTTATCAATATAGAAATAACCGTCCTGACGGATTTTCTCGAAGTTCTGAATGCCGATAGGATATATTTTATTGCTCATTTTCCAATGGTTTATTATGATACTTGCAAAGAAACGAAATCTATTCGGAAAATCCTAGTTGGACATTTTTTTTAACCACTGGAATTCAGATTGGTAGAAATTATGAAACCGTGGATATAAAGGTATGGACATGCCGGTATGTGAAGAAGTATAGAAAAAGCGCATGCATTTACTTACAATAACTATTTTTATACATAAATAATTCAAAAAATCTCAATGAGGCTCCAAAATATTGGCTATCTTTGCGCCCTCATTCAAAGGGTGAAAAGATGAATAATATGTTGAAATACGTTGTATATATCCTGTTTTTTCTACTGCTTACGACCTTAGCAGATCAGGATCGCTATACAGTGGAATCGACCGTTCCGCACCCTCAAGAATCCTGTTACCGGCAACAACAAGACCCTTGTGAGAAAACGGTAAATTACCTGTTTACCAACAACTTCGCTGATATGCCACAGATGGCCATATCCCTTGACAACCCTTCCACATCAAAGTTCAAATGCATTGCCCGTATCTTGACAGCACTAGGTGAACTCAACACACAAAAGCTACAAACCAACCATATAGCTTGCCCCACCTTTCATTCGCTTTATACCGATGCCGTAGATTATTATATCTACGCACTTCGGCGGATCATTATTTAATTTTTAATCTTTTTTCAGCATTCTGCTGAGTAGGATTCCTTATAACAAGCGTCTTATAAGGACACTATTTCTATCCGTTTGTCTAATCAAAAAAGTTTAGATATGTATTTTACATTATTAGTTGTCGTTATTTTGACGGCAATCGCATTAGTTGCCGTAGCATTGGGGATTGCCCGTGCCATTTCCCCTCGTTCATACAATGCACAGAAGGGAGAAGCCTACGAATGTGGTATTCCTACACGGGGACGGTCGTGGATGCAATTCAAGGTAGGTTACTATCTGTTTGCCATCCTCTTCCTGATGTTCGATGTGGAAACCGTATTCCTGTTCCCTTGGGCTGTTGTGGTACAAGATTTGGGAGTGTACGGCCTGTTTAGTATCCTTTTCTTTTTAGTTATATTAGTTTTAGGCCTGGCGTATGCCTGGAAGAAAGGAGCGTTGGAATGGAAATAAAAAAACCAACCATAAAGTCTATTCCTTATGAGGATTTCAAAGACAACGAGTATCTGGAAAACATGGTCAAACAGCTCAATGAAGGCGGTACCAAAGTACTGGTGGGCTGTCTGGACGATCTTATCAACTGGGGACGCAGCAACTCGCTGTGGCCGCTTACCTTTGCCACCAGTTGCTGTGGAATCGAGTTCATGGCAGTGGGTGCTGCCCGGTATGATTTCGCCCGCTTCGGGTTTGAAGTAGCCCGTGCCAGTCCGCGCCAGGCAGACATGATCATGGTGGCAGGGACGATCACGCACAAGATGGCTCCGGTACTGAAACGTTTGTATGACCAGATGGCGGATCCCAAATACGTTATCGCGGTAGGTGGATGTGCCATCAGCGGCGGTCCTTTTAAAAAGTCCTATCACGTCTTGAACGGAGTGGATAAGATTCTCCCCGTTGACGTATATATCCCCGGATGTCCGCCACGCCCTGAAGCCTTATTGTACGGCATGATACAATTGCAACGTAAAGTAAAACTGGAAAAATTCTTTGGCGGAGTAAACCGCAAGGAAAAAGAACCGCAAAATCCCGAACAAGCATGAGTGAAAGAATAGAAATACCTGCTGAAAAGCTACATGAGGAAATGCTGAAATTACGGCAGGGCAAACATTTGGATTTTCTACGCAGCCTTACCGGAATGGACTGGGGCGAAGAAGGACTGGGTGTAGTCTATCACCTGGAAGATACGAATACAGGAGACAATGTAGTGATCAGCACCCGCACCACCAACCGCGAGAAGCCGGAACTGCCCAGTGTCAGTGATATCTGGAAAGGGGCTGAATTCAATGAACGCGAAGTGTACGACTATTATGGTATCCGCTTTGTAGGACATCCTGACATGCGTCGTTTGTTCCTGCGCGACGACTGGGTGGGCTATCCATTGCGTAAAGATTACGACGAAAGCCTCAACCCGCTCCGTATGACCAATGAAGAGCCCGTGGATACAACACAATATATAGAGGTGCAACATGATGGCAGCGTAATAGAAAAACGCGAGACCATTTTCGAAGAGGACGAATACATTATCAACATAGGTCCCCAGCATCCGGCCACCCACGGTGTACTTCGTTTCCGTGTTTCACTGGAAGGTGAGATTATCAAGAAGCTGGATGTGCACTGCGGATACATCCACCGGGGCATCGAAAAAATGTGCGAAAGCCTCACCTACCCCCAGACGCTGGCCCTGACCGACCGTCTGGATTATCTGGGCGCACACCAGAACCGCCATGCCCTCTGTATGTGCATTGAGCAGGCAATGGGCGTGGAAGTGAGTGAACGGGTGCAATACATCCGCACCATCATGGACGAATTGCAACGTATAGACTCTCACCTGCTTTTCTTCTCCTGTCTCTGTATGGACATGGGTGCTCTGACCGCATTTTTCTATGGATTCCGTGACCGTGAGAAGATTCTGGATATTTTCGAAGCTACCACCGGAGGACGACTGATACAGAACTATAACACCATCGGAGGGGTACAAGCAGATATTGCTCCAGACTTTGTACAGAAAGTGAAAGAATTTATCGCTTATCTGCGCCCGATGCTGAAAGAATACCATGAAGTATTCACCGGAAACATCATTGCCCAAGAACGTTTGAGAGGGGTGGGTGTTCTTTCACGGGAAGACGCCATCTCTTTCGGAGCGACAGGAGGTACAGGGCGTGCCAGCGGCTGGGCATGTGATGTCCGCAAACGTCACCCATACGCCATGTATGGCAAAGTGGATTTTAAAGAGATTGTCCACACCGAAGGCGACTGCTTCGCACGTTACATGGTCCGCATGGAAGAAATACTGGAAAGTATGAGCATCATCGAGCAACTGATAGACAATATCCCGGAAGGGAACTATCAGGAAAAGATGAAACCGATTATCCGTGTGCCCGAAGGACATTATTATGCCGCAGTGGAAGGTTCCCGCGGAGAGTTCGGCGTGTACCTGGAAAGTCGCGGGGATAAGTTTCCTTACCGACTGAAATTCCGCGCTACCGGCTTGCCTCTTGTATCAGCAATGGAAACAATGTGCCGCAATGCAAAAATTGCCGACTTGATTGCTATTGGTGGAACAGTGGATTATGTAGTACCGGATATTGACCGATAGAAAGATAATAACTAATCACTAAAAAAATTATGTTCGATTTTAGTATAGTCACCCAATGGGTACATTCACTGCTCACGTCATTTATGCCCGAAGGACTGGCAGTGCTCATAGAATGTATAGTTATCGGTGTATGCATCATGCTGGCATACGCAGTGATCGCTATTATCATGATTTTCATGGAACGTAAGGTTTGCGCCGCTTTCCAATGCCGTCTGGGTCCGATGCGTGTAGGTCCGCAGGGAACCATACAGGTATTTGCCGATGTATTCAAGATGTTGATCAAGGAAATCATCACCATCCGTCATGCCGACAAGTTTCTGTATAATCTGGCTCCTTATATTGTCATTCTTGCTTCCATCATGGCTTTCAGCTGTCTGCCCATCAATAGAGGTATGGAAGTGCTCGACTTCAATGTAGGTATCTTCTTCCTGCTGGCAGCATCCAGCATCGGTGTGGTGGGTATCCTGCTAGCCGGCTGGAGTTCCAACAATAAATATTCATTGATCGGTGCCATGCGGAGCGGCGCTCAGATGATAAGCTACGAATTGTCAGTAGGACTGAGCATCCTTACCATCGTGGTCTTGACGGATACCATGCAGCTGAGTGAAATTGTAGAACGACAAGCCGACGGCTGGTTCCTTTTCAAAGGACACATACCGGCATGCATCGCTTTTATCATTTATCTGATAGCCGGAAACGCAGAAGTCAACCGCGGCCCGTTCGACTTGCCAGAAGCAGAAAGTGAACTGACCGCCGGATATCATACCGAATATTCCGGTATGCACTTCGGCTTGTTTTATGTGGCAGAGTTTGTAAACTTGTTTATTATCGCCGCAGTAGCCACAACCATCTTCCTAGGGGGGTGGATGCCGTTACATATCCCCGGGCTGGACGGATTTAATACGGTCATGGATTATATTCCCGGATTCATCTGGTTCTTTGGCAAGTCATTTTTTGTCGTATGGTTGCTGATGTGGATTAAATGGACATTTCCTCGTCTGCGTATTGACCAGATTCTGACACTGGAATGGAAATACCTGGTCCCGATAGGTTTATGCAACCTGCTGTTGATGGTAATTATTGTTGTATTTAAATTGCATTTCTGATGAAAGAAGAAAAACATTCCTATATAAAAGGACTACTTCACGGCATCGGCACATTACTTACCGGTATGAAAGTGACAGGACGAGAATTTTTCACTCCCAAAGTCACCGAACAATACCCCGAGAACCGTGCCACATTAAAAATATCGCCCCGTTTCCGCGGACGGCTTATCATGCCGGTTGACGAAAATGGCAATAATAAATGTATTGCCTGCGGACTATGCCAGATGGCTTGCCCCAATGACACCATCACGATCACCAGCGAATCTGTGACCAACGAAGAAACAGGAAAGAAAAAGAAAGTATTGGTTAAATATGAGTACGATTTGGGAGCTTGCATGTTCTGCCAACTTTGTGTGAATGCCTGTCCGCATGATGCCATCCGGTTCGACACAGAATTTGAAAATGCTGTATTCGACCGAAGCAAACTAGTTCTCACGTTGAACAAAAAATAAAAAAACAAACGATATTATGACACTACAACTTATTGTATTCATTGTACTGGCGTTGTTTATCGCTGTCTGTTCGGTATTGGCAGTCACTACCTCGCGTATCTTGCGTGCGGCAACATATCTGTTGTTCGTCTTGTTTGGAACAGCAGGCATTTACTTCCAGCTCAACTACTCATTTCTGGGAGCTGTGCAATTACTGATTTATGCCGGTGGTATAACGGTGCTTTATGTATTCAGCATCTTATTGACCTCTTCACAAGGAGACAAAGCAGAGAAATTGAAAAACGGCAAGATGGTGGCCGGAGCTGTTTCGACCCTAGCAGGACTGGCCATCTGCCTGTTCGTCATGCTGAAGAATGAGTTTATACCCTCTCATTTTGTTCACGGTGAACTGGATGTACGCACCATCGGCCATGCACTAATGGGTATGGAAAAATATCAATATATTCTTCCTTTCGAAGTAATCAGCGTGTTATTGCTCGCCTGCATCGTAGGAGGAATCTTAATCGCTAGAAAAAGATAGAACTTATGGTACACATGGAATATTATCTGGTGGTTTCCACCTTTATGATGTTTGCGGGCATCTATGGTTTCTTCACCCGCCGCAATTTATTGGCCATGCTCATCAGTGTGGAGCTGATTCTGAATTCAGTAGATATCAACTTCGCGGTATTCAACCGGTATCTTTTTCCCGGAGAACTGGAAGGTTTCTTTTTCGCCTTGTTCGCCATTGGTGTGAGTGCGGCCGAAACAGCAGTAGCTATTGCCATCATTATCAATATCTACCGCAATGTACGCAATATCCAAGTGAAGAACTTAAATGAAATGAAAAACTAATTATGGAATATACAATATTAATCCTGATCCTGCCTTTCCTCAGTTTCCTGATACTGGGTCTGGCAGGTATGCGCATGAAGAACGGACTGGCAGGAACTATCGGCACCGCCTCACTGGCAGGGGTAGCGTTGCTTTCCTACCTCACTGCTTTCAATTATTTCACAGGAGGCCGTACGGCAGAAGGCATCTATCCCACTCTCATGCCCTATAATTTTGAATGGTTACCTTTCACTACGAACCTGCATATTGATATGGGAATCATGCTTGATCCTATTTCCGTTATGATGCTGGTAGTCATTTCTACCGTCAGCCTGATGGTACATATCTATTCATTCGGATATATGAAAGGTGAAAAAGGTTTCCAGCGTTACTACGCATTTCTCAGCCTGTTCACCATGTCCATGCTGGGGCTCGTAGTAGCAACCAATATTTTCCAAATGTATGTCTTTTGGGAACTGGTAGGCGTTTCTTCTTATTTGCTTATTGGCTTTTACTACACCAAGAAAGAAGCGATAGCAGCCAGCAAAAAGGCATTTATCGTTACCCGCTTTGCCGATTTAGGGTTTCTGATCGGTATTCTGATTTATGGCTATTATGCCGGAACATTTTCGTTTACACCTGTAGCGGGAGCTTTAGTGGCCGCTGGTGCTATGATTCCTCTTGCACTGGGACTGATGTTTATCGGTGGCGCCGGTAAGAGTGCGATGTTCCCGTTGCACATCTGGTTGCCGGATGCCATGGAAGGCCCCACTCCGGTCAGCGCATTGATCCACGCTGCCACCATGGTGGTAGCCGGTGTCTATCTGGTAGCCCGTATGTTCCCGCTATTCATCGGCTATGCGCCCGAAGTACTGCACTGGACAGCCTACATCGGTGCATTCACCGCATTCTATGCCGCCAGTGTGGCATGTGCTCAAAGCGATATCAAACGTGTGCTCGCCTTCTCCACCATCTCTCAAATTGGATTTATGATTGTCGCATTGGGCGTTTGCACTTCCATGAATCCCCATGAAGGAGGACTGGGATACATGGCATCCATGTTCCATCTGTTCACTCATGCCATGTTCAAGGCATTGTTGTTTCTGGGAGCCGGATGTATTATCCATGCGGTACACAGTAACGAGATGAGTGCCATGGGCGGACTTCATAAATACATGCCTGTCACCCACTGGACATTCCTGATTGCCTGTCTGGCCATCTCGGGTATCTGGCCGTTCTCGGGCTTCTTCTCTAAAGACGAGATCCTGACCGCCTGCTTCCAGTTCAGTCCTGCTATGGGATGGATTATGACAGGCATTGCCGCCATGACAGCCTTCTATATGTTCCGCCTTTATTATTGCATTTTCTGGAATGGAGAATGGAAAGGGCGCTCCCATGGATCGGGACAGGACACACATATTCCGCATGAGTCTCCATTAACCATGACATTCCCACTGATGTTTTTAGCCGCCATCACCTGTGTTGCCGGATTCATACCTTTCGGTAATCTGATCAGCAGTAACGGAGAAGCTTATACCATTCATCTGGATATGCAGGTAGCTACTACAAGTATCCTTATTGCTATAGCATCCATCGCTCTAGCCACATGGATGTATGCAGGCAAGAGACAGCCTGCAGCCGACTATCTGGCGCGCACATTCCCCCGTTTGCACACAGCCGCTTACCATCGTTTCTATATGGATGAGATATGGTTGTTCGTAACCAGGAAAATCATCTTCCGGTGCATCAGCACTCCGATAGCCTGGTGGGACCGTCATGTCATCGATCAATTCTTCAACTTCACGGCATGGGGTGCTCATGCCACCGCCGATGAAATACGTGATATGCAAAGTGGAAACGTACAGCAATACAGCATCTGGTTTCTGGCAGGTGCATTAATATTGACACTGGTACTATTAATTTAGTGAAAAATGAATCATAAAAGATCCGCCACATGACCCTTTTTTAATTCTCAATTTTTAATTTAAAAAGATGAACATACTAAGTTTTTTCATTATAGTTCCCTTGTTGATGCTCGCGAGCCTTTGGGCTTCGCGCAGCGTCAATCAAGTTCGCGGAGTGATGGTTGCCGGCGCTTCCATATTATTGGCATTGTCCGTTTACCTCACCATTGATTACATCGGACTACGCCAGGCCGGTGCTACGGGAGAGATGCTGTTCACAGCCAGCACCGTTTGGTATGCGCCGCTCCAGATATGCTATTCAGTAGGAGTGGACGGCATATCCGTAGCCATGTTGCTGCTTAGCTCCATTATTGTATTTACAGGTACTTTCGCATCGTGGAAGTTACAACCGCTGACGAAAGAATATTTCCTATGGTTCACCCTGCTGAGTGTGGGGGTATTCGGATTCTTTATTTCTACAGACCTGTTCACCATGTTCATGTTTTATGAAGTAGCTCTGATCCCGATGTATCTGCTCATCGGTGTGTGGGGAAGCGGACGCAAAGAATATGCCGCCATGAAACTGACGCTGATGTTGATGGGCGGTTCTGCATTCCTGCTGATCGGCATTCTGGGTATTTTCTACGGTGCAGGCGGCGAAACCATGAATCTGCTGGAAATTGCGAAACTGCATATTCCTCATGAGATGCAACGCATTTTCTTCCCGCTCATCTTCTTGGGATTCGGAGTATTGGGAGCTTTGTTCCCGTTCCATACATGGAGTCCCGACGGTCACGCTTCCGCACCGACAGCCGTTTCCATGCTTCACGCCGGAGTCCTGATGAAACTGGGAGGTTACGGATGCTTCCGAGTCGCCATGTACTTGATGCCCGAAGGAGCGGCCATGTGGGGAGATGTATTCCTGATATTGACCACGATCTCTGTAGTTTACGGTGCATTCAGTGCTGTGGTACAAACGGACTTGAAATATATTAATGCTTATTCATCCGTATCCCATTGCGGATTGGTACTCTTCGCCCTGCTGATGATGACACGCACCAGTTGTACGGGTGCTATTCTCCAAATGTTGAGCCATGGGTTGATGACCGCCTTGTTCTTCGCCCTTATCGGTATGATATACGGGCGTACACACACGCGTGACGTCCGCCTGATGGGAGGTTTGATGAAGATTATGCCTTTCCTGGCGGTGGGTTATGTAATCGCCGGTCTTGCCAATCTGGGACTTCCGGGATTGAGCGGTTTTGTTGCTGAAATGACCATCTTTGTAGGTTCCTTCCAGAATGACGATACCTTCCATCGCGTATGTACGCTAGTGGCAACGACAAGCATCGTCATCACCGCGGTCTACATCCTGCGTGTTGTCGGTAAAATACTTTATGGTAAAGTTGTGAATCCCGAACATCTGAAACTCACAGATGCAACCTGGGATGAAAGAGTCGCCGTTATCTGCCTCATCGCCTGTGTGGCAGGTCTAGGATTGGCACCATTCTGGATGAGCGATCTGATCAGTAACAGTGTAGAACCGATCATAAGTCAATTATTAAATTAAAATTTGAATATTAAAAAAAACAGCAATGATGGACATAACTGCAATACTCCACATGCATGCCGAACTAAGTCTGACAGCCGTCTTTATTCTGATGTTTCTGCTGGATCTGTTCCTGCCGGCCCAACAACGCCACTGGCTGCGCCCCATGGCATGTATCCTTCTGACCATTCAACTATTGGCCAACCTATGGCCGGAGGAAGTCATTTTATTCGGTGGCATGTACCATTCCACCCCTATGGCTTCCATCCTGAAAAGCATCCTGACCATAGGTACCATCCTGGTATTCCTGCAAGCGGACACTTGGCTGAGGCGTGGTGACACCCGCCATAAACAAGGTGAATTTTATATCCTTACCCTCAGTACGTTGCTAGGCATGTATTTCATGGTGAGTGCTGGTCACTTCCTGTTATTCTTTCTGGGGCTGGAATTGGCAACCGTTCCTATGGCCTGCCTCGTAGCTTTCGATAAATACAAAGGACATAGTGCCGAAGCCGGAGCCAAATTCATTCTCTCCGCCTTGTTCTCCAGTGGGATCTTCCTTTATGGTATCTCCATGATTTACGGAACAGCAGGTACACTATATTTTGAAGACATCCCTGCCGGACTGACAGGGAGTCCGCTGCAAATTCTGGCATTGGTATTCTTCTTCTCCGGGCTGGCTTTCAAATTAAGCCTGGTTCCTTTCCATTTATGGACAGCCGATACCTATCAGGGTGCGCCGACCAGTGTAAGCGCTTATCTGTCCGTCATATCTAAAGGCGCGGCAGCTTTCGCCTTAATGACCATTCTGATGAAAGTATTTGCTCCGATGACTGAACAATGGAGTGAAATGCTGTGCATTATCATTGTAGCCACTATCACCATAGCTAATCTATTCGCTATCCGCCAAAGCAATCTGAAACGTTTCATGGCCTTCAGCAGTATCTCACAGGCCGGTTACATCATGCTGGCCGTACTGGCAGGAACTCCGCAGGGTATGGCTTCCTTAGTATATTATATAGTGGTATATATTGCCGCAAACCTTGCAGTTTTCGGTGTGATCAATGCCATCGAGCAACATACTCACGGCAAGGTGGAGCGCGAAGACTATAACGGACTTTACAAGACTAACCCCAAACTGACGATGGTGATGACACTTGCCTTGTTCTCATTGGCGGGTATTCCTCCATTCGCCGGATTCTTCAGTAAGTTCTTTGTATTTATGGCTGCATTCCACAGCGGATATTATATCATCGTATTCATTGCTTTAGTTAACACGATCATTTCATTGTATTATTATCTGCTGATTGTGAAAGCCATGTTTATCACTCCCAATGACGAACCTGTCGGCAACTTCCGCACAGCGACTCCAATGCGTATCAGTCTGCTGATATGTGTGGCCGGTATATTTGTATTGGGAATTTTAAGTGGCATATATCAGTTGCTGAATGATACGGCAATGCTATAACATTTATTCGTAGGGATGGGAATTACCCGTCCCTACAGTAAATGAAAGCACCATTTATCTTTTTGTCCTGAAAACAATAAGCTTCAACCTGTTCTTGGAATCCGGTACCCCTGCATGCCAATGTCTATCTTTTCATTCACCAATTGTTTCCACTCAGCGAAATAATCATTATCTTCGTAGCAAATTATTAAAGAATAAACGCTATGAAGAAAATACTTTACACCACAATGCTCGCTTGCTCTGCTTTGTGGATCGCTTGTGCAGAGAAAAGCAAACAACCTGTCGAAACAGTTTCCTTTACAGAGGAGAATGTAACATTCGCACAAGCGCAAATCGGCAATGAGATAGAAGTGATAGAAGCATCAGGCAAATTCATGAATCCCGTCACATTGAAAACGGACAGCACTGTCTATTATTGTGATTATACCGATTGGAGAAGTGGTTTCTTCCCCGGTTCCGTATGGTATCTATATGAGCTGAGTGGTGACACCACCCTTCTGTCATTGGCCGGTAAATATACTGCCGCCATAGAGGAAGCCAAGAAACTGACCTGGCATCATGACGTAGGTTTCATGATAAATTGTAGTTTCGGCAACGGATGGCGGATAGCCGGAATTCCCGGATACAAAGAAGTCATGATAGAAGCCGCCCGTTCACTCTCCACTCGTTTCCGTGAAAAGCCGGGTACTATCCAGTCATGGGATGTGACACGGGGCTGGCAATCGGAACGCGGCTGGGAATGTCCGGTCATTATAGACAATATGATGAATCTGGAATTACTGTTTGAAGCCACCAAGTTATCCGGTGACTCTACTTTTTATCACATAGCTGTAAGCCATGCAGACCGCACTTTAAAAGAACATTTCCGTCCGGATGGAAGTTGTTATCATGTAATAGATTATAGTTTGACAGATGGCACGGTGCGCCATAGACAAACCGCTCAGGGGTATGCGGACGAATCTACTTGGAGCCGCGGACAAGCATGGGCCATTTATGGCTTCACCGTATGCTACCGCGAAACAAATAATAAAAAATATCTGGATCAGGCTTTAAAAACTTTCCATTTTATGAAAACACATCCCCGTATGCCCGAAGACTTGATCCCCTACTGGGATATGGACGCTCCGAATATACCTAATGAGCCACGGGACGCTTCAAGCGCATCCTGCATCGCTTCCGCACTTTATGAAATCAGTACTATGGATGTACCCGATGCAAGCAGTTACAAGACTTATGCAGACAGCATCATGGCATCCTTGGCTTCACCGGCCTACCGGGCTGCCTTAGGAACCAATGGCTATTTCCTGTTAATGCACTCGGTAGGAAGCATCCCTCACGGTTCGGAAATAGACGTGCCGCTGAATTATGCCGACTATTATTTTCTGGAAGCATTGAAACGGAAACGGGATACGGAAGAAAGTACGCGTTGAACTATAAGGGCAGATCAATCACCATCCGGGTACCTTCCGTATAATCGGGATCAATAAAGATACTACCTGACAGCCGTTTGATAATCAAGCGGCTCAGGTACAATCCCAATCCGTTACCTTGTGCAAACTCATCCAGCTTGGTAAATCGTTGGAATACCTCTTCCCGCTTTTCGGAAGGAATTCCACAACCCGTATCGGCCACTTCAATCCGTAATGTGCCTTGCGTTTTATCCAGCCTCATTTTAAGAGTGATGGTACCCGTGTCTGTAAACTTATTGGCATTATTCAACAGATTCTCTATCACCAGCGACAAATACTGCTCATTGGTGGAGACAGATATTTCATCCTCCGGCAGCTCCATGCGATAAGTCACCCCCGGCTTCGCCCATTGTTCCAGCTTGCCCATCTCTTGCCTGCATACATTACTCACATTGGCCGGCTCACAGGGCAGGGACGCGTCAGAGGAATCCAAATTGGCTACTATCAGCAAATGGTCTATCAACGAAGCAAGTATTTCCGCATTGGCGGTAATGAGAGTGTAATATTCTTTTTTGGCTTTCTCGTCTTCTATGGTCATATCGGTAATGATACCGGAAAAGCCAACGATGGCATTCAAAGGGGTCCGTATTTCGTGGCACATGGAGTTGATAAAAGCCGTTTTCATTTTCTCGCTTTCCCCTACTTTTTTATTCAGCTCGCCTAACATTTTTTTCATCCGTCTTTCCCTCTTCAACGTATAGAACAGATAGCAGCAGATGCCCGTCACCAGCAAAAGCACTATAAAAAGCGTAATGACCAGAATCAGCCTGTTTTTCATTTCCAGCCGGCAATTCTCATTGTGCAATTTATCGACTTCATACTTCACCTGCAGTTCGCCGAGCTGCTCTTCCAGACTGGCGGAATTGATGGAATCCTTTACCTGCATGTGAAACTTATGATGCTTGAAAGCGTTTTCATAATCCCCCATAGCCTCATAAATTTGTGAATTGACATCCAGTAGATCGGGCACATTCGACGGGCTTATTATCCAGGCATATTTTATCAGGCTGTCATTGGTTTTCAAGGCTTTGTCATATTCATGCTTATGCAGATAATAATTGTTCATTCCCAGAAAATAGTTGTACTTATCAATAGGTTCCGTAATCTGACTACGCATCCCGACAATCTGGTTGTAATAATATTCCGCCTGTTGGTCAGACAGTTGGTCTGCACGCATCAATAAAGAGGTGTAACACTGAAGGTAGCGCACATTGATGTTGTAAAAAGGACGTTGACGGGCATAGTACAGTTCATAATACTTTTCGTATTGCCGGAGCAAATCCTCGACACAGGCAATGTACCGTCCCTTCTGGTCCATAAAGCTCAGCGTGGAAAGGAAATTCCATACGGTGCAAGCACGAAATTTGAAGCCCTCCTTATAAGGCAACTGGCAAGCCAGGTTATAGGCTGTTTCCAGATAGGGATTCGCTTCTTTGTATTTGCTTTCGCTACACAAAGCGCAGCCTGTAGTGTAAGCTTGCTCCATCTGGATATAAATATTCTTCTTGTCTACCCCTTTCTTATTCACAAAGGCCAGCTCCTCGGCTATGGCTGTTTCCGTTTCATTGTTCCTGACTCTGCCTTCAAACAGCCTCATCCGCAAGAGAGACAAATGCGGAAGAGTCTCCTCCGGTGTTCCTGACTTTTCCAAAAGCCGCATATAGTACAGAGCCGAATCGGCATGGTGGGCTTTGGTGTACAAAAAAGCCAAATCGGAAAGAGCGTCAAACACCTGTGCTTTATCGCCGGCTTCTTTTGCCGTGAAATACATTTTATTGAGAAAATCCACTTCTTCAGGCTTCTCGAAATAAAGATCGGCCAAATTCCTGTAGGCGGTAACCCTGCAGGAAAGGTCAGAAGAAGCCTTCACCACATTCAAAAGACTGTCCCGAGTAACAGAAATATTACCAACAGCAACCAATATTCCCCAAATAGATGTCAATATATAACAGACAATGTATTTCATAATGTCAGACAATTAGGGTACGAATATACAAATAATAAAGGAATATAGCAGAATTTATTTCCAATTTATTAGAAATTACACAAGAATGGGCAATTAATCCACTTATTTTTAAATTATATGCCTTAATATTGCATCATTGGAATTTTTCTGATAACCATGAAAAACACAGCGCATATTCCTACCGTAATTCATACGTAGAGAGAAGCTATCAGATTTATTAGTTTTTCATGCCGGTTGATTTATTAATTTATAAACATAAAGAATATGATAAGAAAGTTAGTTAGCATGTGTTGTATATGTGCGTGCTTTTCTGTGATCCATGCACAAATACCACAGGAAATCTGGAAAGAAAGTGAGAAGATAGAGAAACAGATCAAAAAAACATCTTTCCCCGACCGTGTGTACAACATTAAAGATTTCGGAGCCAAAGAAGGAGACAATGGTGAAGTATTCTGCCATGAAGCGATCAATCTGGCCATCCTCACATGCAGTCAGGCAGGAGGAGGAACCGTATGGATTCCGGCCGGAGAATTTCTGACAGGTCCCATCACACTGAAAAGTAACGTGAATCTGCACCTGGAAGAAGGTGCCCATCTGAAATTTTCTTCAGAAAAGTATCTATATACTCCAACCGTACTCACCCGTTGGGAAGGAGTGGACTGCTATAATCTGCATCCGCTGATTTATGCGTATGGCGAAAGCAATATAGCCATTACCGGCAAAGGCATTATCGACGGGCAGGCTAGTAACGATAACTGGTGGAGTATGTGCGGTGCTCCGCATTATGGCTGGAAGGAAGGTATGACAGCCCAAAGAAACGGTGGCAGGGACAAACTGTTGATGTATGCCGAAACATTTGCTCCAATAGATAAAAGGCAGATGACTTTTGAAGACGGCTTACGTCCCCAGCTTATCAATCTTTATCGCTGTAACACCATTTTAATAGAAAATGTGACGTTGAAAAACTCGCCATTTTGGGTTATCCATCCCTTATTTTGTGAAAGCCTGACAGTGCGTGGAGTCAAAGTATCCAGCCACGGTCCCAATAGCGATGGCTGTGATCCGGAATCAAGCAAGAATGTATTGATTGAGAACTGTATATTCGATACAGGAGACGACTGCATCGCCATCAAGAGCGGACGGAATGCGGACGGGCGAAAATGGAACGTGCCCAGTGAAAATATCATTGTACGCAATTGTGAGATGAAAGACGGGCACGGCGGTGTGGTCGTAGGCAGTGAGATCTCGGGAGGATACAAGAATCTGTTTGTTGAGAACTGCAAAATGGACAGTCCGAATCTGGAACGTGTCATCCGCATCAAAACCAACAACTGCCGCGGTGGTATCATTGAAAATATTTATGTGCGTAATGTAGAAGTAGGCGAATGCCGCGAAGCCGTTTTGAAAATCAACCTGCAATATGAGAACCGTGAGAAATGCGACAGAAGTTTCCCGCCCGTAGTGCGCCACGTATATCTGGATAATGTCACCAGTGAAAAGAGTAAATACGGAGTCCTGATCACCGGATATGACGACCGTGTCAACATTGAAGACATCCATGTTACAAACAGCCGTTTCAATAATGTAGAGAAAAAGGGGAATTTAATTACCGGAGCTAAAGATGTAGTTCTGAAGGAACTGTATATCAATGGGAAAAAGGTAAAAAAATAAGAGACTGAGAAATCTTTGGTATAATGGATGGCTCCATCATACCAAAGATTATATCCCCTTATGAGAATCTATTCCAGACACTCATCAAGTTCACGCATCAGCAGTTCCTTATCAAGATGCTGCCCGATAAAAACTATTTTCTGCATACGGTCGCCATATTTATCATCCCAATCCCGCAACAAGCCAGGTTCCTGGCGCATGGCCTCTATCAGTTCCTCCTCAGGTGCCGTGGCATACCACAAACCGGCTTCCTTCAGTTTTTTCTGCACTCCGGCCTGCTCGAAAAGGAAAGACATGTCACGATTATTGCTGAAATAACAGACTCCTTTCGCACGAATGATATTACGGCTCCACCGGGTTGATACAAAACGGTCGAATTTATGGATATCAAAAGCCGGACGACGATAATATACAAAAGTACTGATACCATATTCTTCTACCTCACCACCTTCATGATGATGATGGTGATGGTGCGCGTGTTCCTCATGCTCCTCATCGTGATGATGATGGTGATGGTGCGCATGTCCCTCCGCTTCTGTTTTCTGCTCTTCCGTAAGGGGGCTCTCTATCCCGCGTATCCAACCGGCAGAGGTGGCGGTACGTTCAAAGTCAAATTTTCCAGTATGGATTATCTTGTCCAAATCCACATCGGCATAATCACATTCTATGATTTCAGCTGCCGGTTGCAGTGTACGGACAATCTGCTTGATACGTTCCAATTCGTCACGTTCCACTTCCGAAGCCTTATTCAACAGTATAACATTGCAAAATTCAATCTGCTGGATAATCAGATTTTCAATATCCTCTTCATCAATCCCTTTACGGGTCAAGTCATTGCCGCAAGAAAACTCACTTTGCAAACGCAAGGCATCTACCACAGTCACAATGCAATCCAGGTGACATCCTCCATGCATTCCACCCATACCCGGAATAGAACAAATGGTCTGTGCGATGGGAGCCGGTTCACAAATGCCACTCGCCTCAATCACGATGTAATCAAAACGGTCCAACTTCATGATATCATCTATCTGCTCCACCAAATCCATTTTCAAGGTGCAACAGATGCAACCATTCTGAAGTGCCACCAAGCTTTCATCTTTCTTCCCTACAATTCCCTCTTTCTGTATAAGATCGGCGTCAATGTTCACCTCACCGATATCATTGACAATAACCGCAAACTTAACCCCACGTTTATTAGAAAGAATATGGTTCACCAATGTCGTTTTTCCACTGCCCAGATAACCGGTCAAAAGCAGTATAGGAATTTCTTTTACTTTCATATAAAATTCAATATTAATGAGACAAAGGTATAGAATGATTGATTTCCAAACAATAGAAAACATCTTTTTATACCTTATAAACAAAGAGAACCCTTCACATATCATCCGGTCAGAATCTATTTTTTAACGATTTCAGTTCGTATTACAACATTTTCCAGAAAATGCTTTAAATATCCCAAGAGTATAACTATATTGCACAAAATAAATTTAGAATAACGATGAAAAGCAAATTAGCAAAAAAAATCAGACTAGGCGCAGCCTTGTTATTGATGGCGGGAACTTCAGCCTTCGCACAAAGCTCCGGTCAAATTTATACACCGACTCCTGAAAACATAAAAGCACGGCAGGAATTCCAAGACAACAAATTCGGCATATTCCTTCATTGGGGCATTTACAGCATGACCGCTCAAGGAGAATGGTATATGAACACCCACAACATCAACCGTGATGAATATGCCAAACTGGCATCCGGATTCTATCCTTCACGTTTCAATGCCGCCGAATGGGTATCTGCCATCAAGGCCTCCGGTGCCAGATATATCTGTATCACCAGCCGCCACCATGACAGTTTCTCCATGTTTGATACAAAAGAATCCGATTATAATATCGTAGATGCCACTCCTTTCAAACGGGACATTCTGAAAGAACTGGCAGAAGAATGTCAGAAGCAGGGCATCAAGCTCCATTTTTATTATTCACATCTAGACTGGTTTCGCGATGACTATCCGGAAGGAAACACCGGACATGGGACCGGACGTCCCAAAGGGCATGGGAACTGGAAAAGCTACTACGAGTTTATGAACAAACAGCTGACTGAGCTTCTGACTAATTACGGTCCTGTCGGTGCCATCTGGTTTGACGGTATTTGGGATCAACCCGCCAACTTCAACTGGCAACTGGAAGAACAATATGCGTTAATCCATAAGTTGCAACCCTCCTGTCTAATAGGCAACAACCATCACCGGACTCCTTATGCAGGAGAAGATTTCCAAATGTTCGAGCGTGATCTGCCCGGTGAAAACAAAGCCGGTTTTTCTGCCGGACAAGGAGTAAGTGAACTCCCTCTGGAAACTTGTGAAACGATGAACGGGATGTGGGGATACAAGATTGAAGACCAAAACTACAAATCACCCAAAGCATTGATACACTATCTGGTTAAAGCAGCCGGAAAAAATGCGAATTTGCTCATGAATATCGGCCCTCAACCCAACGGAGAATTACCCGCTACAGCTGTAGAGCATCTGAAACAGGTGGGTGAATGGATGGCCCAATATGGAGAAACGATTTATGGAACCCGTGGTGGTGATGTAGCTCCTCACACATGGGGGGTGTCAACCCGCAAAGGTGACCGTTTGTTCATCCATATACTAAATTTGCAGGATGACGCACTTTATATACCTCTGAAGGCAAAAGTAAAGAAAGCAATGCAGTTTATTTCCAAGACTCCACTTTCTTTCAAACAGGAAAAAGACGGTATATTGATAAAACTGCCGCAAGTACCTGATGACATAGATTATGTCATAGAATTAAACATAAAATAATAAGGTGACATTCATGTTCTAAAAAAAGAATGGAGGTGTGTCAAAATGCACATCTCCATTCTTTTTTATATAGATAAAATTATTTAACCAGTTCAGAAATTACAGACCATTCTTCCAACTTCTCTTCTAAAGCAAGGCTACAGGTATTGGATGTTGAAGAAAGTAATATAATTTTCCAGGTTATGAAAGGTGTCATACAAAAAGGTTTATTCCTTCCCTTATACTCCCAATACTATATTTGCATCAATATTCAACTTCCGACTTATTTCTCTCGCAACTTTCAAAGTTGGTTCACACTTCCCGGAAATATAATCACTGAGACGCGAAGGGCTGACACCTACTAATTTTGCAAGTGACTTCTGATTCAACCCCATTTCATACATACGAAGCTTAAGAACATCAACAAGTGAAGGTTCTCCTAAAGAAAAATGTTCTTCGGAATAATCGGCAACTAAATTAGACAGAAGTTCTAATTCTATGCTGTTTGGGTCATTCAAAGGAGTATCATCTTTCACCAATGGAAGAAGTTCCTCCACTCTTTTCACCGCCCATTCATACTGGGTTTGATTTTCTATCTTTGTCATAATCCTAAATATTAGCGCAATCTATTTTATCATATTCCTTATGAGTGCCAATAAAGCGAATATACACAAACTGAATGGTGAATTTAATCACTACTACCAAGCGATAGTTGTTACCTTTGATATTGAAAACATAACGTTGATTACCTACATTATCAACGCTATTAAACGTTTTCTTAATATCGGCAAAGCAAGTCCATTTGCTTCTTTTCACAATAGTAGTCCATTCTTGCAAAGCAACCCTTGAATCAGGATGATTCTCTGCATATTCTTTTAATGCTTGTTCGGTAAATATTCTCATTGGTTACTCAATTATCCAAGGACAAAGATATATAATATAATTCTATAATTCAAAATAATATTCTAATATTTATAATTTGAAGCGCGAAAAAATAGCGGAGACTCCGAGAAATCACCGCTAATTATTCTATTTCTCTTGTTACAAAGTTATAAGCCTCATAATCTTTTTAGCTAAGAAGCTGATTACAAAAAAGGAGACAGAACTTCATTATCCAGCCTCCTTATTCTATTATTAATCGTAATACCTGAATCAACTCTTTTCTATTCTGACACTCACCAATTTCTGTATTCCCATTATGATCCATACAGATACGACAAAAGGGGCGGTCAGAGTAGTAATCTCCAAGTTCATCCCTATAATCTGCAAGAGAGTGGAAAGCAAGACTGAACATGAGTCCCATACAAGACTTTTCAGGGTTCTGTCTCCTAAAGCAATGGCACACAATACACCGTTATATCCCATCAATCCCATATTCAACGTTTCAGCATCTATCCCCAGCAAGATAGCCAAAGGAATAGGGAAAAGTGCTCCAATTACAGTATAGAAAGCAGCAGTTCGTGAATTGATAAGAATACCAATTAAAAACAATAAACCAGTCCAGATATTCCCTTGAAACATTACCTGACCGATACCAAAACTGAAGGTCTGAAAGTAATTGATTCCTTGTGTAGCATCAGTTACCGTATCAGAAACCAACAAAATATCAGGCATAATCCAGGAACAGAACCCCAATAACATCCATACGGAAAGGATGAAAGGTGCTGTAAATCCGGGAAGTGAACGTTGCAAATTGAGAAGTCGTGCTATCCAGGTTGAAATACATGCAGCCACAACCATCAGCAATAAGGAACCTAAAGACAGCTCCATGAAGACTCCGACTGCTATTCCCACCAATGTACCGTTAAAGCCATACAATCCGTTCTTTATATCGTCACGTCCATAGCCTGAAAAATGAGCGGTTAATGTACTTATTATATTACCACTCAAAGCCAATATTCCCATCTGCCATGAATTCAGGAATATTCCAATCAGCATCAACAGACCGGATAGTGCATTATTCTGGAACATCACTTGCCCTATTCCACGACCTAAAATCAGTAATGAATTGTATAGTGAAGCCATTTTATGAATCTACCGCATTTTAATCCAATGTAAAATCTCTAGACGGTTTGAAGTGGGGAACATCATGGGCCGGAACAATCATGGTAGTATTATTGGTTATATTACGGGCCACCTTCTCAGCACGGTGTTTCAATGTGAAGCTATCGAACCCTCGCAGGTATACATTTTCTCCATTTACCAGTGACTTTTTAACACTATCCATGAATCCTTCCACGATCTGAAGTGCTTCTTTTCTGTCTGTTCCCGTTTTCAGGGAGATCTCATTTACAATTTCTGCTTTTGTCATAATCTTATCTGTTTTAGAGTTGCAAAGATATCCAAAGTTTATTAAAGAGAAGAGGACCGGAATAAAATTTGTTCAACGACATGTTTTGTCGCTTGCCTTCAATATCTTTGCCCATAATAAAATCAAATTCATAATTATATGGGAAAAAAGTTGGAAAGATTACAGCGTATGCTGGTTATCATCAATAAACTGAAAGGACTTCAACGGTATGTCCCCCGTGAAGAACTGGAAAATTATGTGACACACCGCATGGAAGAACGTGGTGGGATACCTGTGGACCTCAGAACATTGCAACGGGACTTTAATGCGATAGAAGAGATGTTCGGTATCCGCATCTGTTTCGACAAGAAACGGAATGGATATTATATCAATGAGGAGGATGACATGAAAAAAGAACAATATGAAAGGCTCCTTCTCAACTTTGATATACTGAATGCTTTGGATACCTCTTCAGGCCTTCATACTTATGTAGTTGCAGAACATCATCGTCCGGTAAATAACGAATATCTACCACTTCTAATCAAGGCTATTAAATTCTCACATCCCATAATCTTTAAATATATGTATGTCCGGGAGAATGGAAAGGTGCGTGAAAAAGAAGTGTTGCCACACTATTTGAAAGAAGACCAATACCGGTGGTATCTTCTTGCTTATGAAGAAAACGTATTGAAAACTTTCAGTGTGGACTGTATTATTGACCCTCAGATATTGTATGGAAAAACATTCAAGCGTAATATGGACATAGACATAAACAGCCTTTTTAAAGATTGTTATGGCATTTGGAACCAGACGAATATTCCTATAGAAGAGATCGAATTGAGTTATAGCCCTTTGGATGGCAGTTTCCTGAAATCTGTTCCATTGCATCATTCCCAAGAGATCATTGTAGATGATGAGAAAGAATTCCGAATTAAACTACATCTCCGTATTACCAATGATTTTGTGATGGCCTTGCTTTCAAGAAGCCGCTCGCTGACAATCATCAAGCCTCTACATCTGAGGGAGCAGGTGAAGACTGTCTATGAAGAGGCTCTGAAAAGAAACAGATAACAACAATTCGTTCCCTGAACACAACTGTCTAATAACCAAAGAATATGAACAATAACTCTTACTGGAACAAAAGTAATCTTCTGAAAGGCATAGGTACTCTTTGTATCTTTATCATCTTTGGATATTACGCTTATCAAGATGCCATAAACAGAAACATGCTGGAAAGAAGTCTGAATAAAAACGCTGCCCCACCGCAACGTGACTTTGCCCACAAATCTTCTCGATTACAACGTTCGTCTGCCATACATGGAAATACGATTTATAAGGATGTGGCTGGAAAAACTCAGAATGTAGAATCTAGGGAAGGTGGGTGGCATTGTGGATTTGTGATTTCTCAACTCCGACTTCATCAAACAGTTTCTGAAAGCATTTGTCATTATTGGACATACAGCTTGCCAGAAACAGGCCCCCACATATAATGATTAAGTAGTTGTGTTTCTTCATTTTTTTCGGTATTGGAGTGTGAAACATCTGAATACCAGTCTGTTTTCGTCAAACTGAGGATTGTTTTCATTATTTTCTGATATGTATAACCCTTTTTTACCCACAAAGCACAGGTGATGGGCATAGGTGTTGCCGGGAAATTTTGTCTCACCGATAATTTCATAGTCTTTGTTTAGAATGATAATGGAGAAACTTTGATGCGGATTATTGGAGAACGGCTTTATATTATCATCCGGCATCAAGGCAAACCGATAGAATACTTTTCGGTATTTATCATACATCAAGTGAGAATAGTGTGGTAATTTTCCTTGTATTTGTATATTCTTGAACAAATCTATTTGTCCGTCTTGCAAATGTGGATATGCGTGGGCTAAGTAACGGCTTTTGGCGTTGTATGAGATTTTATGTTTAAAATCGGAGGAAACCATAATGCTGTCATATTGTCCTAATGAAATGACCACATCCTTACCTGTATATGTATAACAGATTTCAGGGTCATATAATTTGACATTTTTAAAATCTTCATCCTTGTTGAAAATCAAAGGGTAGCGGAGTTCGCTCCATCCTGTCTCACCTGTATTAAGGTTAGCGAATGCAAACATTGGAATTTTGTTCCAATCGCTTTTCTTTCGAGGATGTCTTAAGAATGATTGGCTGAAAAACAAAATAGAATCTTTTATTATGGCAGGCTTATAGGAGTAACTTGAAAAACTTATGTGATCAAACTCTTGAAAATTCGCTCCTTTTTCCCAAAAGTTAAATTTCTTTTTTATTTCTCCTTTGTCATTAACTAGCGAGAAAGTTCCGTTCCAACTGGTAATTATGAAATTATTTAGGTTCAGTGGATGGCAACCGCTCAATGCATTCATTCCGTTTGGACCTTCTTTTTGTAACAATATGGTTTTTATTAATTTTTGATCCTTAATATCATAGATATTAATTTTTTGCGAGTACTCTGCATCTAAAAAGGATAGATATTCGTGTCCATTTTCTTCAAATTGGAATATGGATTTGCTTGCATAGTATGTATGTTCGTCTATAGGAAAACAAATGGAGTCTTCAGCTACTAAATCTGTATTTTTTATGGATTGTATCGGTGAATTGCATGCTGTCTCAAAGAATAGAAAGAAAGTAAATAAGATATTCCAAATATTTTTCATGATTCATATTAATTGATAGATGATAGAAGGGTTGTTAATAATCTTTTTTTTTTAATTTATATCTAAGTATACTGTTTGATAATATATATTATGATATAGGAATATTAAATGCCCTTCAAAGTAATTCAGAAACCGTCTTTTTTATTCAGGTTGTCCTGGTGGTGTTGTAAATCCTTCACAATTGTTATGCGCTTCAGCTGCACAATTGTTATGGGAAAATTTTACACATCCGGAACCTCCGAAATACTAGCAACCGTCTCCTTCACCAGGAGGTCCGTAATCACTGCGGGCATTTCCGTTTTCTGTGTTGCCCGGAAGAGGTGCATCGAACTTTAATTCTTGCCGGGAAGAATAGATCTCCACGCTAGCCAGACAAAAAATAGCCAGAACTTAAAAAAGTGTGTGTTTCATAAGATTTGCTTTTAAAGGTTAGTATTTGGTTAACCTCACAAATATACATTGAAATTTTGTTATATCAAATATATTTGAACAATATTTTTCAAAACATGTTGTTGGACAAGTGATTAATATATAGTGACATAATTACAAATTACTTATGTAATATACTAATATTCAATCTTTCATCCACATCTGCCATAATCCCTTTATCCAAAAAGAGTGACTCCTTATTATTGAAAACGGAGAACAACAATACATGGCATCTGATCAAACAATTATATAGGATCTGACTTTTCTTTTTCCGACAAATAATGATATTTTTTTATGACGCAATGCCACCTGTGACCGGTCGTAATGTGTTTCTCCTTAAGTCAAGTTGGATGGAGATCCGACTTTAACGCATTTTACGTTTTAGAGTACAACAAACGTTTAAGTAATATGTATCATCGCTTGTGAGAAGTGGTGGTGCATTTTTTATTTCCCGCCGCTGGCAAATAACAGGTATCCCGACCATCCGTCCCGGACAATCGGGAGTTAAAAAATAGTTCTTTAACCCAAAAGTTCTCTTAGGGTTTAATATTTCTCACGGGTCCAAATATATCAAGACTTGATAATACTTCCAAGGAATAATATCAGAACTTTACCTCTGCGTACATCTTTTCTCTGTGGCAATTTGAAATCCGATGGAAATATGATTAACCTTGCGGATTATAATACATTTTTAACTTGTATCCAGGTGTATCATTGCCGTGAGGGGCAGTCATGCATTTGTCTTGTTTATTATAAAGTTGAGTAGCGGTTCAACCCTATGTGTTTTTATTTTTTCATAAGTATAACAACATTGTAAGTTCTCAATCTGATTTTATACATCATTGCCTGCGGGAGGTAGTGGTGTATTTTTTTTATCCGGCAAAGATTCAGGGAGAAGAGATTTTACCCTCCTCCCTGTTTGAATTCCAACTTACCCAAACATATTATAATCACTTCCCACGAAATTGTCTGAAAGGGTGCTGCGGTCCAGTTCAAGCATCCCCGTCAACAATTTTTCTACTATACATTATATATAAGATATCAGGATTACTATATATACTATTTCCTGAACAACAAAAAATATATAATCGCTTTTTCATTTCCCTACCTGCCTGAAATGTTATATCTTTGCACCCCGAAAACATAAATCAGAACATATTACAATGGCAACAACCAAGAAAACAACAGCTAAGAAGACAGCAACAACTAAAAAGACTATAACAAAAAAGACAGCCACAAAATCACCTGTAGAAATCATTACTCCTGATATTGTTGGAACCAGTGCGGGCAAGATTTGGAACACACTTAATGAATCAGAGAAAGCATTGACAGAAAAAGAGTTATTGAGCCTGACCAAACTTTCCGGACAATCATTATATCTCGGATTGGGATGGCTGGCACGTGAGGGAAAGTTGGAATCTGATGGTAAGGAATTTAAACTGGTATAGAATTCCAAACAAAACAAATTATCAGCCGGAAACAAGTAATTACCTTCCAATACTCCCTCCGCTATTTAAAGGTGACAATAACGAACATCAAATCCAGACAAAATTATCAAAGTACCTGACAACATTCAAAACCTAAACCCGGCTTTGATTCATTGGTCATCATCGTTTCCTTCTCTCTTTCCACCCTCAAGAGGAAAAAGAGCGGAAGCGGGGCGGGGAAATTATAAAACCTGTTTTTTGATTAATTTTTGAATAGATAAAGTTGAAAAAGTTATACAAAAACACTATTTCCGACCTATTTTCCCGGACATCCCCGCTCTTCTTTTTCTTGAGACAGGGGAAGAGAAGATAACAGAACAATAAGACATCAAATCTGTCCGGACTATAACTGAGAAAAAGAAAGCTACAAACCAATCCTGACTGCTACAACCAACAAAAAAAGACTTGAACACCAACAAATATCAATCAACGGTCAGAATAATAAAAGTTCTCCAGTCATTTTTGTCTTATATTCCAAATCCCAATGAAATCAAAAATAAACAGTATCGCAACTCTTCCACATTTTCTTACTCTTTATAACAAACTTGATCCGGGTTAAGTCGAAGACAGAAGTACAGACGAAGAATGAGTATGAACATAACCGTAAGGATGGAATAATTTAATCACATAAATGCTTACTCTTTAAGTTTTTGTACATGATTTGTAACATTTTTTATTCCACCTTGTCTTCCAGTTATGTCCTATATTCCACTTACGTTCCATACTCTTGTCTCCGACTTATCCCTAAATGTTGATTAACAAAAAAAGAAAACAGAAGTATTTTAAACTTACTTCCTGAGCCGCACTTCTTATTCTTCCTTCACACCAGCCAATCCTTAGATATATGAAGTATATCCCCTATATCATCACCTGTGTTATCTACAATATGATCTTCATGCATATAGTTAAACTTCAACCCTATCTTGTTGAAATCCATTTTGTTTTCAGAAAAGGGATGTTCATATAACCAATAATTAGCGACCGGTATATTATGCGGACATATTTCAGATACGAAAATGCCTGTAAGATTCTTAAAACGGACACCTCTCTTATTAAAAAACACTCCATCCGCTTGGCGTTTCCATTTATCCACTCTGATTTCAGAATCTATAGGATATGATAATGCCGGTGATCCCCAGACAGCATTATCAACATCTGTTTTCCCTGACATTCTAACATCCAACGAATTCAGACATATAATAAATGGTTTATCCAATTTACCATATTTTTTAGCCTTTTTCCCAATGGAATTCCTGAGAGCCTCCTCACCTCCTCCCAGAAATGTCTCTACCGGATATATACCAATAGGGCGTTTCTTTACCTTTCTTGCAGATGGAGTAACAGGTATAGGCTTTACAACAACGTGAATATCTCCATTGTTATATTCTATAACCGGCAATTTTCCAATCCCGCTCTCCTTAATGCCTTTACTCACCATATCAGGATTTATTTTGTTCAGTTTCTGTTCAATATATGCTATTATGCCTTTTGTACCCAGCTGTTTTTTAGTAAGAATGTCAAAACGTTCGATACATAATAAAAAATCTCCTGAATCTAATTTATTCAGATTGTCATAAAACGCAGAATCAAAGTCTTTTTTGAATCTACTTTTCAATTCTTTCTTCTCATTTTCAGGGTAGTTTGAAAACCATCCTTCCAAAGTATTTCTGATTATTGTTATATCGGCTCTTGCACTGGTGTTATAATAATCATAAACATTTTCGTTGTGTCTTGCGGCTTCTAAATATATCCTCTCTATAGAATCAAATAAATTATCCATATACAGTCAATTAATTCATTTCTGCAAAAATAAGGAAAAGAACTTGAATGATACCTTTTAGATATTTCTTAAATATTTATTATTAGCTTTCTCATATAAGGGAAAAATTTGATCATGCTTCATCAATCCGATAAAACATATCAAATAAAAAAATCTGATTGTAGAAGAGGATATTTATACTACTTCATTCTTAGTCGTTAACAATCAATACTCAAACACAGACCTTATGGAAATATTATCACTAATATCCAGCCATAAGCCATATCAGAATAGATGGAAAGTTAGATTCAGTATTTGATATTATTTTCTTTTCTTCTTCCCGTCCTCAAGGGAAAGAAAAGTATTTATATTTGCTTGATCAAATTTGCAATTTTCTATCCTTTTCCATATCTTTACGAAAAATAGAATATGTACTATGGATAACATTGCATTTACTTTATTTAATCCATTAAAAGACAATATAGAAACTGTTCCGAATTTGCCTGGCAATTATATCATAACCTTACATAAAGATTCCAATTTGCCCAATATAGGAATAGACGTTACTTTCCATACATTTCAGGGAATGGATGTAATTTATACAGGATTGGCAGGAAGCAGTTTGCAAGATCGAGATGTAAAAAAACATTTTAATGGCAATGCAGGTAGCTCTACATTGAGGAAAAGCTTAGGTTGCTTATTTGGCTATGAACTGATTCCAAGGGACAGAAACTTTGACAAAAATAAAAAAACGAAATTCAATCAAGAAGATGAGAATCAATTAACAATATGGATGAAACACAATCTTTTAGTATTCTATTATCCAAATAAAAATTATAAAAGTTTAGAAGAAAAGCTGATTCAGAAATACAATCCTCCCTTAAATTTAGACAAAAATCATAATGCTGTAAACAAAGAGTTCAGACAAAAATTAAGCCTACTAAGAAATGCTGAAGTACGCTTAGCTTTCAGCCCCATACCTATAACAAACATAGACAATAAGTTCCAAGAAGTCAATGGAATTGGACTATATCTTGAGATATGGAAACAAATGCAACCTTTTATTCTTGCAGCTATTAGGAAAGGACAGGATTCAAAAAAAATTGGTTCTGCTATTTTCAAAAACGTAGGTAATAGAAAAAATTCCGGATATGCTTTCAGACTGGATATTTCTGACGCTGTAATTCCCGTCAAGAAAGGTTCAGCCGTAGCTCGTGACTTGAAAAAGGTACTGGATGCCAATTCAGAATTTAAAAAGATAGCCAAAGGAAGAGCGATAACAATTAGAATGAATAGTGACTGTGAGCTTTTTGTAACAACCTCTTAATGCGATCTATGGAAATGTAGCAGATACATAGACGAAGAGAGAGGGGACCTCCTCAGCTTCTCTCTCTTCAATTTGCCCATAGTTTATTGTTTTTCAGAATTTATTTTTTGTATGGTATTTCCTACTCTGATGGAATTTATATTGCTATTATGAATTATTGGTATTTCCACCTGAAAAATAGTATAATCCTCAATGTTTCTTGTATATTATATTGAATTGTAAAGACAAATAAACGATACCGGAGATTCTGAATGTTATGGTACAATATATATTAATGCCGAGTTAGTCGAAGACAGAAGTAGTTACGAAGTATGAGTATGGTACATAACCCGAAGGGATGTTATAAAAAAACTACAAAAACGTTATTCTTTAAGCCTAAGCCTGCCAATTATCTGACAAAACTGTTCCTGTGAAATCTTCGTCCTTCCCAGATTTTCAAGCAGCCTGAGATTTTGTTCGGGATTAAAGTCTTGAAATAGTCTGAGTGCTGAACTGTATATATCTGCATCACTCATTACTTCCAGTCGTCCGGTCAGGCCATCATTGGTCAACATAAGATTTGAGCAAACTTTCACTCTCCATCCGATAAAGATTTTAAATTTCTCCGGTGATTTCCGGTTGTATAAGTTCTCCTCATTCAAACTACGTACCCCACCTATGCAAAGATGCACTTCTTCTCCGTTCATCATTCTGCTCATGGAACGGATATGAAAACAGAAAGCCATACGTTGGTAATAGATAGTCTCGTCCTCAGGTTTAAGTTCCTCCTTCTTTTTGGTTAATGCTCCCGGAACCCTGCCCAGGATTCTATGTGAGACTCTGATTTCCGTGTTTCCAAAGCTCTCACCCGTAAAATAAGTCCTTGCAGCCTCCTCGATCCGGTGTATGAATGTCTGGTGGCTGACGGTAAGCTGGTTGTCTCCGAAGCTGAGTACAATACAGTTCTTTTCTAATTCTTCAAGCGTTATTCCCGAAGTGTTCGATTCTATGAAATTTGGATGCTCCTTCTGCTCTTCTTCAGATACGATTACAGCATCTTCGATATTAACTGCATCCATCATTCTTGTTACCATTCCGATTGTTCTTAGAATGACAGTAAGTTCATTAGTCATTGTTTCCATACTATTCTTATTTTTTAGTTGTTAATAATCCGGTAAACGAAAAAAAGCCAAGAGGTTTATTTCTTTGCTTTTATAAATAAACTTCTTAGCTTCTTAATTCCCTTGAGTATTGATGTAGTAACCTCAAGGATTGTTATTATTACGTCCTGGCCCTTATCATAATCCACTGTTCAAGACGTTATGTTAGTTCTCAGTCACCGCCGCATCCACAGCTTCGACTTTACCCGTGGTGGATTTTTTCTTTCCCAATCTGCCACCATACTTCTCGGCAAGCTCGATCAATACGGAGCCTGCCACGATGATCTCCGCTACATTTGCGGCGATCTTCAATGCTTTTACTAAATTTCCCATTTCTCTAATTTTTAATTGTTTGTTATTACGTTTCTATTCTCTTATATATCATTCTCACATATAAGGCTTTGAAGGATTCAAGAAAGGGGAAGAAAAAATGAGAGAGCCGTCGTTGTGATTCTCCATCTCCAACTTGACTTCCCGCTATTCCATCCGGTTTCATACACAGAGACTAAAGCTGCTATGACTACTTCCGGTTTCCTAGCCCTCGAATTAATCATCCAATCATTTTCTGGTATTGGAGATAACCCGGTAAATTGTTTCTTATTATAATACTTGAAGCAAACACTAAAATTCTATATTTATGCCTCAAGCTTTTCTCATATATAAGGTTTTGGAGTGATCAGAGAAGGAATTTTTATATTGCCACACAGGTCTGGTTGTTTTTTGAATCCGGTACCATATTGTGTGTTAAGAAGGAGAATACACAGTCCCAAATGCACCAGATTAGTCAAAAATGGACAAAAAATAGTGATTTTTTGACTTCTTCCCACCTATATACCGATATATTTGAACAAACTTTTAATACGCCGATACAGAAAGAAAGCATGTCATACCAGAGAAATATCATATACCATTTATTATGAATAACCTTAGCTTGTAAAAATGAAAAAGGACATTGGGATACATATCTTATTATCGCTTCCGGTATATATCATTATCTATATGATCATATTTTCGGTTACGACCACAACGGACCTGCCATGGAACTGGAGACAGCCGGTCAATATCATCTTCTCCGTACTCGCGGGGAGCTTCATTGTCGAATATATAAAGAAAAGGATATGAGTATGAAAGGTTGAAAGATATCATATATAATGTATGCTACAACAGATGACGGAATTGATACCGGAACAGCAATGGGATGTGACAAAAAATCATTCCGGACAGTAAAGGAAATTCACCAACAGATGGTGCTTTTATCATTTTATTTTGGAGGTCTTGAGTTTTTTGTCTATCTTTGTAGTAACCCATATATCAGACCATTATGAACTGCAACAATAAGAACCAGATCATCCGTTTTGACTGGGCGATGAAACGTCTGCTCAGAAACAAGGCCAACTTCAGTGTGCTTGAAGGCCTGCTCACCACGTTATTGGGTGAGAGGATCATTATCCAGAGGCTTCTTGAGAGCGAGAGCAACCAGGAGGACGAATATGACAAGTATAACCGTGTGGATATGCTTGCCGAGAACTCCAGGGGTGAGCTGGTATTGATAGAGGTGCAGAACAATAATGAATATGCCTACTTCCAGCGTATGTTGTTCGGAACTTCCAAACTGGTCACTGAGTATATCAACAGAGGGGAAAGTTATGACAAGGTCCGTAAAGTATATAGTGTCAATATAGTCTACTTCTCCCTAGGGCATGGCAGGGACTTCGTTTATCATGGAAAGACGGAATTCAGGGGGATCCACACCAATGATCTCCTGGAACTCACTCCATTCCAGAAGCAGACATTCAAGGTGGATACGGTAAGTCAGCTATATCCTGAATATTATATCCTGAAAGTGAACGGTTTTAATCAGGTAGCAAAAAGTCCCCTGGAAGAATGGATCTATTATCTTAACACCGGAGAGATACCTTCCACAGCTACAGCTCCCGGTCTTGAGGAGGCTCGTGAAAGGTTGAAACTGGATAGCATGACCAAGGATGAACTTGCTGCCTATTATCGTCACTTGGATAATATTGTAATTCTTCGTGATAATATCAATACTGAACGGGAAGAAGGAAGGGCGGAAGGTCTTGAAGAAGGAGAAAGAAAGAAAGCTATCGAAGTCGCCCGTTATCTAAAGTCATCAGGAACCGCAATGGAATTAATTATTGGAGCTACAGGATTGTCTAAAGAAGAGATTGAAAAACTATAATATAAACTTTTTACATAGTATTTAGGAGGAACTATACAATGGATTACGTATGGTTCCTCTTTTCGTTTATGAAACAAGTAATCTACACATAATAATAAAAGTATCAAGTCCCAATCTAATCAAGAAATAAGTTCATTTTTTATGGTATTTAACAGGAACAGGTTAAATGAATATAAAAGACAGGGGGAGTAAAAGGGGGAGTATCTGATTTTACAAAAGAAAAAACCGCTGAAAATCAGCGGTTTTCAAATCCATTCGTGGAGCTGGAGGGAGTCGAACCCTCGTCCAAACGAGGAAGCCATACGCTTTCTACATGCTTATCTTCGCCTGAATTTTCGAGTATAAGCAGGACCGAAGCCACCAACTTATACCTTATCCTCTAAATTTTCGTAAGAGACACGAGGCGGATCTCTAACTATTCCCGATTTTACTGCACCACTTGATCAAACGCTTCGGAACAAGAGCTTTTGAGTGATGTCTCGTTTCCACCACTTTGGCGGAAATAAAGCTAATCTACTATGATTCGATTAAGCAGCAAGAGCATAATTTTCGTTGCCAGATAAAATTTTGAAAACTGGGATTATAGTGCCAATCAACCACGCACTGCATGCTTACATACCACTTAGCCACGCTGTCAAATCCAGTCAACCCCGTACTGGTATCTCATAAAGAGGTTGCAAATGTACACACACTTCTGTTAATATCCAATTATTTATTCGCTTATTTAGCGCATTTTAATGAGAACAACGTATCTTTGGACATAATTTATCTAATCCTAACAGACCTGGCAATATGAACAAAAAGTTAATGACCTTGTGTATGAGCAGTATGATACTGGGAGCCTGCACATCCTCTCCCAAGCAACAAACAGAACCGACAGCAGCCGCAGAAAATATGAACCGGATGTATATGCTGGTAGGCAGCTATGCAACTCCGGATGAAGAAGGCATCAAAATCTACAGTTTTGATGAGCAAACAGGAAACTCCCAATATATCAGCGGGATAAAAGGAATATCCAACCCCTCTTACCTCATTCCGTCGGCTGATGGAGAAAGAATATATGCGGTAGGAGAGGATGCCGGAAAAAGCTCTACCGCCAATGCCATCAAATTCGATAAAGAACAGCAGAAGCTAACCTTGCTCAATTCCCAGCTCACTGATGGCGGCGCACCCTGTTATATTACTCTCAGCCCGTCGGGAAAATTTGTCCTGACAGCCAATTATATGGGAGGTAGCATTACCGTCTTCCCACTGGATAAAGACGGCAAATTAAATTCCGGGACACGCCTTATCTCCTTTACCGGAAGCAGTCTTGACAAAGAGAGACAAACACAGCCGCATCTGCATTGTGTAGAGTTCACTCCTGATCATAAATATCTACTTGCCACTGATCTAGGAACAGACCGGATCCATGTGTTCCCTGTTAGTGAGCATGTAACTGATGGTGTGTCCCATTCCTTGCTGAATGAATCCGGAGAATCTGATATAAAAGTAGAACCCGGATCAGGACCACGCCACATTTGTTTCCATCCGAACCAAAAATTCGCTTATCTGATTAATGAAATCTCAGGAAAAGTCATCGCTTTCTCTTACGACAAAGGAAAATTAAACGCCATACAATATATAGAAGCTGACACAGTGGGGGCCAAGGGCAGCGGAGATATCCACATTTCACCCGATGGAAAATTTCTGTATGCATCCAACCGCTTAAAAGCAGACGGTATTGCTATCTTCGCCATAAATCAAGAAGAAGGGACATTGACCAAGACAGGTTATCAGCCGACTGATATCCACCCACGTAATTTTATCATCAGCCGGAACGGACGCTACCTGCTGGTGGCCTGCAGAGACAGCAACTCCATACAGGTATTTGAAAGAGATCCCCAGACAGGACTGCTGAAAGACACAGGCAAGACAATAAAAACCAACAAGCCCGTATGCCTGAAGTTTATCTGTTAAACACAAGAAACAGCGTCTTTAATAAAATAAACTGCTGCCTTCAATACCCGATGAAGACAGCAGTTTATTTACATCAGACAGACCGGATCTTTATACATAAGTTTCCAAGAACTTAGCATGCCCCTCCACGGTTACTTTCACTTCTTTTGTCGTGGCAGGAAAAAGGATAGATTCACCGGCTTGCAATTCCAATGAGTTACCATCCCCATCAGTTACCGTACAAGAACCTTCCATGCAAATATAAATTACAAATGAGTCCAGCTCACTATAATCTATCGTCATATTTTCAGTCAAGTCATAGACAGAAGTAGTAAAATACGGACAGGTAACCAACTCCACAGACTCATTCTGTTTCGGAGTATAATGAGTACGGTAATCCTCTTCTACAGAATAATCTATGGCATCTTTCGACAATTCCGTATGCAATTCACGAGTATTGCCATTCTTATCCTTACGGTTGAAATCATAAATCCGGTAAGTCACATTCGAAGTCTGCTGAATCTCAGCAATAAAGCATCCGGCTCCAATACTATGAATGCGTCCCGCAGGCAAGAAAAACACATCACCCGGTTGCACGGCATAATCGGCCAATGCATCACAAATCGTATTATCAGCAATCATGGCGGCATACTCATCGGGAGTAATCTTTTTACTCAGCCCCGAACGAAGATGCGCTTTGCCTCCGGCATTGTCAATAACATACCACATTTCGGTCTTGCCCATCGAATTATGACGCTTCTTTGCCAGCTCGTCATCCGGATGCACCTGTATAGAGAGGTCGTCACAAGCATCAATGAATTTGATCAACAAAGGGAAGTTATCCCCAAAACGCTGATAATTACTTTCTCCTACCAGAGATCCTTTATATTCTTTTACCAACTGACTCAGATTCTTGCCGGCTTCGGTTCCATTAGCAACAACAGACTCGTCGCCCGGAACATTAGAGATCTCCCAGCTTTCGCCAACCTGAGGCTGTTCAATATTGAGATGCTTGAACGGGATAATCTTTTCTCCACCCCAAATGGTGGATTTCAGAATGGGGTTAAATTTAAATGGATACATAGGTGTATTAATTAATAGTTTCTAGGTTCGGATACAAAAATAAGGGAATTCTATGACTTTACCGCATAGAATCCCCTTAAAAAATCAACAGCGATGTGTGTGTATATTCAAAGGTGTATTAGTAGTCTATATTATTAGGATCGAAGTTTGTCCAGCCATCCAACCAGTTATCGTCTGTTCCAAACGCTCCGATATATTCCACTTTCTCAAAGCCAGTGCTCAATAATGCATCACTGAACGAAGCGGCAGTCAGCACAGGGCTACCTGCATCCGGCATATAGTTCACACCGATTTTACGTCCGTCCTTGAATTTCAGTTCATTGATATCGGCCAATACTTTATTTCCTTTCTGAGCCTTGAAGAAAGTAGAAGAGTAAGACTCCCGGCCAGCATCAATGATTTGCTTGTTCACAGCATCATAAAGCACGTCGTCATATACCTTGTTGGCATCAGAACCGGCCACCGTCATGCCTGCAAACCAAATATTCTCCAACTTCATGTTCCCTGCCTTGGCCATCTCCACTGTATTGCCCTTCTCACCATCAATGATCAAACCGACAGGATATCCCACAGCTACTGAATTAAAGCAATTCAAACGGCTGGAACGTCGGATCTGCATGGCAGACTGGAACTTGCCTAAAGCCGAACCATTATTAGGATTGAAGCTGCCACCGGTGATATAACTCTCGTTATTGGCGAAGTTTGCATCACGCCCCAACGGCCCGATAAAAGTGACATTACTAAATACTGCTGTCGTATAAGGCTCTATCAATGAGGCATCTCCACAATTATCCGATTCAAAGCCATTGGACTGAGAAGTATCCGCAATTCTCGGGTCACGGATTGAAAGACAATACTGCACCTTGCCGGAGAAGCCATTATCCGTATCAAACTCATCGTCCCATCCATTATAAGCCACTAGATATTTACAATTCACACTCCCTCCAAACCATTCGTAAGAGTCATCATTGGAGTACGATACCTGCACATGGTCAATGGTAGTCCCGCTACCTACAGATCCCAAAGTTATGCCATTAATTTCCTTATCTTTCTGAAAAGGATAACCAGCAAATTCCACACGCACATATCTCAATGTACCTGAATTGTCAGCATCATCATTTCCTCCGTGTTTAGTACGCGGACCTCCCTCGATCTGCTGATTCAACACTCCCTGATTGTTCCTGGCATTACCACAAATGATCAGTCCTCCCCAATCTCCCGGTTTACGCTGGCCTTTAGGCTGTTCAGAGGTAAAGACAATCGGAGCGTCCTTAGTACCCTCGGCTATCAGTTTGCCTCCCGGTTCCACAATCAAGGCAGCCTGTGTATCTTTATCCCCCTTGATGACAGTCCCCGGCTCGATGGTCAGTACCGACCCTGCCCCCACATAAATCCATCCTTTCATCAGATAAGTTCCTTTGGGCAAAGTCCGTGTACCTTTAAAAATAAACTCCTGGTCTCCGTTTCCTATCACGGCACCTTTGACATTCTCTGTCTTATCATCATCAAACAACAAGTGGTCACATGTTTTAATAGCTCCCTCACTTCCCCATACATAAGGAGTCCCGGTATTTCCACCGTTGCCATTACCGTTTTCCGAATCAGTTTCCGGATCATCACTGCTGCAGGCAATCACTCCCCCCAGCATCATTGCCGAGAATGCGTAAATCATAAACTTGTTAGTTCTCATTTTCATTTGTTTATTAGTTAATAATGAAAGATTCATTCTGTTTTAAAACGTATAGTTAATGTTCAAATTGAAGTTATGCCCCGGTTTGTACTGGCGGGTGATTTGTTTCACTTCCCCATGAGCGGTTTCTTCAAATTGCTTGAAAGAAACCCTCTCCGCCAACAAGTCTCGCATGGCAACCTTTATTTCCAGATCACCGATTTTTTTCGAGACACTTAAATCCACTGCATTACGGGGCATTTCATAAGAATCGGGCACTCTGACTTCATTGCCTGCGGTTCCCAGACTACGGCCTACACCAATAATGCGTTTACCGATACGGTTATAAAGCAATGCAGCATTCCATCCGCTACCGGCATGTTGATAGAAAAGGCCGGCATTAATCAAATAGGGAGACTGGCCTTGCATCGGACGATTCTCCTCTTTGGCTCCCGGCTCAAATTTCACCTTACTTTTAATTAAGGCCCCGTTCAGACTAAGGCTAAAATGACGCATACCTATAAAATCCAAATTCTTGCGAATATCCACTTCCACCCCATAATTATCCGCTCCTTTGGCATTGATATACGAATAGACAAGATCCGTACCTCCAGATACTGTATAAGTCCATTCAATGGGATTCTTAAACCTTTTATAGAAAAGAGAGACAGAGACCAATTCTCCACTGCTGGGATAAAGCTCATAGCCAAAATCCAAATTATCAATATAAGCAGGCTTCAGGTTATAATTACCTTGTACATTGCTGGCAAGGTCAAAATCATAATATACAGAAGAAGAGACCTCACGAAATTCCGGACGATTCACGGTACGTCCATAAGACAAACGGAACTGATGCTTGTCATTCAGACGATAAGCCGCATTCACAGACGGGAAAAAATCATTGTACGTATAGAACACACTCGTGGGACTTTTCTCGTTTTTCTGTGTATGGCTGACCAGTTCCATGCCATTATGTTCAAAACGAACTCCGGCATATACATTCCATTTACCCAACGGCAGATTAACCCCCGCATAACCGGCACTCAGAAGATTATTGCCTTCGTAATTATTGCGCCAGTCCACTTGTTCCAACAAATAAAGTCCATTCTCTCCATAGTTCTTCTCTTGCAATAATTCATCGGGAACATTCATTACCTTATAAGCGCCCGGCAATCCATTTTTCCAACTATAGATAAAAAAACGGGTATTATATTCACGAGTACGATACTCTGTGTAAGCTCCGGCTTTCAGAACAGGAGTAAAATCTCCGAAAGAGAAATCATGCTGATAATTGACATTAGCCGACAGGATATGTTCATCCAACCGGGAAAATTCCCGATTAATCTCATTCAAGTTCTCCACTTCCAACTGATTGGTTTCCGTATTGAGCACAGTAGTATATCGACGACGGTCCGGCATATTCCGATTGGCATAAGAATATCCGGCACTCCAATCTAATTTGTCGGCCTCACCCAATGTATGTTTCCCTGTAAATTGACCATTGTAAGTGGTACGGCTCTGATAATAGTATTCCGCGCTCTCTTCATAATCATTCTGCGCATCTGTCCCCTTACGGTAAGTATAGCGGTCTTTCCCTAATTGATTAAAAATATTCTTGAACTCATAGCGGCTGTTACCACTGGCAGGCACATAAGTAAAATTCAGCATAGCTCCTGCACGGACCTGATGGTTATATTGGTCATCCACACTTTTGCGCAAATAATTAGAACGGTCGTGTGTCGTATCATAGGCACCAAACAAATTATTATCCATATCCAGATAAGTCTTATAGCTATTGCTGTAGTTCACAGTTCCCAACATAGCCAAAGTACTCCCGTTACTACCTACCCGGCGACGGCTGAAATTCATACTCAGGCTGAGGTCTGCCATAGGCTTACGTCTTTTAACTGTCCAGTCATTGTTCAACCCGTTATTCAATAAATCATAACCGTTATTCATCGGATCAAGCACCGCATTAATTCCACCTTTCAAACTACGGAAACCATGATCGAAACCCAAAAAATCGGTGCCGCTTCCCCTATTATACCGGAAGTCCTTAAAATGAGTCCGGTCATTCAAGCCCGCTCCAACCGAAACAGCAAACAAATTGCTGCCAGGAACATCTTTGGTATTCACCAAAATAAAGCCACCACTGAAATCAGCGGGATATTCCGGTGCGGGCGATTTCACCACCAACATATTGTCCAATTGCGACGATGGAATAATATCGAAAGAAAAAGCACGCGCGTCGGCTTCCGAACTAGGTACGGCACTATTGTTAATCCATACATTATTATACCGTTGTGAAAGGCCACGCACCATCACGAATTTCTCCTCAATTATACTGATACCCGGTACACGGCGAATCACTTCCGAAGCATCTTTGTCCTGTGTCTTAGTGATCTGCTGGGCCGAGACTCCGGTCTGCATAACCAAACTGGTGCGTTGTTGAGCAATAATAGCGTTCTCCGTATTCTTTTTGGCATCCGCTACCACCACAACCTCTCCTAATAGTTGATTGTCCGGTTCCAGTTCTACTTTCATTTCCAACAGACCGTTTATTGTAACCTCAACAGTCTGTGTACAATAAGATATATAAGATATAATAAGCTTATACGTTCCATTTCTTAATCCCGCAAGTTCGAAATTACCGTCCATATCGGTTATGGCCCCCGTACTTGTACCACTTAATTGCACTGCCGCACCAATGAGCGGCTCTTTCGTCGCTTTGTCTGTTACAGTTCCTCGTAAAGCGGCCGCCTGTACTGTCAAAGCCAACATCAGGAGAATTACCATAAGGCTCATGCCTTTCATCTGAATCTTCATCATACTTTTACCTTTACCTTGTTATTTTTCCGATGGCAAAGATCGGAGATCCGTATTACATGGATGATACACCTGCGTGATACTCCTTTTGCATCTTTATTTCAATACGGTTTCATTGCATTTTGTAGAAAAAGCCCCTACCTTTACAAGCAAATTGTAAAATAGAAAAAGAATATGAGAAGTTTTGCATCTGACAATAACTCAAGTGTACATCCACAAATCATGGAAGCACTGATAAAAGCCAATAACGGACATGCCCTTGGCTATGGAGATGATCCCTGGACAGAAGAAGCCACCCGTAAAGTAAAAGAACAATTTGCACGTCCGTGTGAAGCACTGTTTGTATTCAATGGTACCGGCAGTAATACCATGGCACTGCAAATGATGACCCGTCCTTACCATATTATCTTCTGTGCCGACACCGCTCACATTGCAGTAGACGAGTGTGGCGCCCCCAGCAAAGCGACCGGCTGTTTCATGCGTACGGTTCCTACCCCGGATGGAAAACTGACTCCGGAATTATTAAAACCTTTTATGATGAACTTTGGTATAGAACACCATTCTCAGCCCGGAGCTATTTACTTAAGCCAATGCAGTGAATTAGGAACAATTTATAAGCCGGAAGAAATATGCGCATTGACAGAATTTGCCCATCAACATGGGCTGCGGGTACACATGGACGGTGCCCGTATCTCTAATGCCGCAGTGGCATTGGGAATGAGTCTTGATGACATATCGGGAGCTTGCGGAGTTGACACACTGACTTTGGGAGGAACAAAGAATGGACTGATGGGAGCCGAATGTGTCGTGATTTTCGATCAGGATTTGGTAAAGGAAGCGCGTTATGCCCGAAAACAAGCCTGCCAGCTGGCCAGCAAGATGCGTTATATCTCTTGCCAATTCACAGCTTTCCTTTCAGATAACCTATGGCTGACATGCGCACAACATGCCAACGCAATGGCGCAACGTTTGTACAAGGAGCTTTCCACAATGCCTGATATAAAATTCACCCAAACGGTAGAAAGCAACCAATTATTCTTTATCATGCCGCGTGAGAAGGAAGACAAACTACAAGAACATTATCATTTCTACTTCTGGAACGAAGCCATAGGGGAAATGAGACTCGTTACCTCTTTCGATACCACAGAAGAAGATGTAGACAAGCTGATAACTTGCATAAAGAAACTATAATTATCCCCCGATTCTATCAAGGCAGGCTTTCAAGCCTGCCTGTTTCTATTTCCGGGTGAATTTACCGGGCGTACATAACAAAAAAAACTCCTCCGGAACTTGATTGTTCCGGAGGAGTTCCGTAAAACGGCGGCTACCTACTCTCCCACTGTGACGCAGTACCATCGGCGTGGTGAGGCTTAACTTCTCTGTTCGGAATGGGA